>Ga0325401_1000062_pt1 | contig 58691 bp, 28 predicted proteins | sample PopdelMetagenome_FD_205666 | JGI IMG/M metagenome (GOLD analysis project Ga0325401, IMG submission 205666) | Populus deltoides microbial communities from Bellville, Georgia, United States - Xylem-PdKOR-R2 | ecosystem: Host-associated > Plants > Phyllosphere > Stem > Wood/Secondary xylem | place...
ATTATAATTTGGTCCCTCCACGGGCATACCATGCACTTTAGTTTCTTCTTCCTTTCCTTTTCTTCCCCCCCACGTAATTTGGAAATTTGCAATATTAGCTCTTTGTTTTATAGAATATTTATAAGTTACCCTATAGTGCTTTCATCAATGATGCACGTTTTATTCTCAAAAGTTGTTCTGGTATTTTATAATAGGAACATTTTCACCATAAAAAGAAATTATTAGACATGTTTCCCTTGTTTTATTGCGGGTGAAATAATAATTTTTTTATGTAAAAAACTGACAAGTAAAGAAAATTGAAGTCCAAGATCATTGGTTAAAATAGCAATTTAAATAATATAAAAAAACAAAACATAGCAACAATAAAATAAATAGACCAAAAATAATAAGAAATGGATACAAATAACAACATCCAAGCCTGTTTGGATAATCAAACAACATAATAGTAATCTAAATAAAAAAAAATTAAAACAAAAGGAGTCAAACTTTAAAAAAATATATAAAAAAAAACTTCAACTTATAAAAAAGGAGGGAAACAAAGTAATCATAGGTCACCCTCTTAAACCTTATTTAATTTAAAAAATTCACAACTTGTTGGATGATGGATCCGAGTTCAAATAAAAAATTTAAATCTCATCCAATTTAATTTTGAATGGCAGAATCGTTGAAAAAATTATTAATAAAAAAACTTGCAAAAAAAAAGAGCAACAAAAAATGGGTTTAAAATCTAATAGGAAAAAACCAAATAAAGATGATTTTAAAAAAATCAAATTATCCCAAAAAAATTGAGAAAACTGATTAGGACTATGAAATTAAGAAGAAAGGTAAAAAAAAAACCATGCAAAACAAAAAAAAAATCAATTAATAAAATTATAATTAGATTTAAAAAATTAAGTGACCATGGGTGAAATCAAAAATAAAATTCAATTAGAAATAATTAAGAGGAATGAAATTGAGAGAAAAAATCTATTAAAGGGCTAGTTTGATTTTTTGCATGGCCTGTATGCAAATCAAGAAAAGAGAAGAAGAAAAAAAACCATTTTTGACCAAACCGTGTCGAATTGTCATATACACATCATCTAGTATGAAAGAGGACGCCGAGATAAATTCAATGATACAGCAGAAGTGCCAGTACAACTATCAAGATCAACCGCATGAAGACAACAGTACTTTATATACGTTGACAGCTTTTTCATTTTTTTTTAAATGCACAAAATCAAAAATACCCCTAATCAACAATCACAAACATAACATAAAAAAAAATTACTACAGAGCTCTAGAAAATGGAGTGGCATAAGTAAAATGACAATTCCACATTTCGACTAAACATAAAAATATAAAAACACCTTTGTACATAAAGCATTTAATTATTTTACTCTATGCATTTAAAAATGCAATAACCATAATAAATCCAACTCAATTCTTAAATTCTTAAAGAATATTTACGTCACAGGAAAAAGACTATCCTACGTCCCGAAGCAAAGATTAAAAAAGAAAATAACTAATGAATAATATAGTAATTATACTATTAAAATAAATAGTAAAATGTATAATAAATGATATCAACATCAACTTTAGCTTTATGTTAAAGGGCATTTACCATAAAGTTATCAAGACAGGATGTATAATCAATTTATGTTTGATTACTTTTTTTGTTCCTTTTTTTTCAATGGATTGCTTATCAATGACAGTGCGAGAAACTATTAAAAGAAATTTTTATTATTATTATAAAAAAATTGTTTGAATTCAAAATATTTTTCTAAAAAAAAAGACAATAACATTAGTTGAGTTATAAATATTTAAAAGTGTAATAATAATTATTTTTAAAAGTATTATTAATTAAAAATACATCAAAATAATATATATATATATATTATTATATCAAAACAACTCGGAAACATAAAAAAAATTAAATTTTAATAAAAAATAAGTTAAACCGCCCAAAGGAACACACTTTATATGGCTAGTTGCACATGCATACGCCAACTTGAGCCTAAATATCAGAGTTATTGTATATATTCATGCACACAAATTACAAGGTATTGCAAAGACAACATCGTCAGGCTTGAACAAAAAGGACTAAAATGATATTAATTGTATCTGGTGTCATGACAGGTGTTAATTTCCCCAGCGATTACTGTCGAGGAAGCATAACTTTTTTATTTCACAGGGAAAATAAATTATTTTAAAGGATTTATGTTTAATTAATGTCTTTAATTAATGTCTTTGTGATTTGAAGAATCTTGTATTAAATTGTTACTGTTCTTGTTACTGGAATAAACATACCTTCGGAATCAGATGAAGTTACTAAAAATCAATTCGACAGCAATATAAGAAACACCACGTCAAGAAAACAGGAGAAAAACCTGATATAGTTGTTTTCGAGAATAAAAGGAAAGGAAAAGCTGTGCCTTATTTTCAGTTTCTCGAGAGGCATAAATTAACCACTTCCAATCATATATTAAAAAGATCCAATGAATTTATGAAAAGACACGTCTCCTTGTATAAAACTACCACCTTCGAACCATATGCGTCCAGGAGCAAAATATAACCATTATTATATACCAAAGTCGCGGTTGAAAAAATAGAATTTCATGATTGCTTGTGTCACGCACGCCGGCAGGCATCACTCCGATGAGTCAGTTACGCTTCTATCAGTTCAAATAAAAATATAAAGCTGTTTCATTTCTTCCCCATAAGAGCATCTCCAAGGGGGGTGCGAGTAATGGAAAGCTAAAAATAAATTAAAAATATTATTTCGGCTGTTCTATATTTATTTTACATGTTCGAAAAGATAGCTATATTTATATTATTTATTAATTTAACTTTTTAAAATAGCATCTTCCTTTTAGAGATCCTCGATCAACTTCAAAACTCTTTTATTTTTGTTTTAATTTTTTAATATCGTATTTAGAAATTACAGAAGCCACTTAAATATCCTCAATTATTGTTTAACAAGGGTCAAAGCATTTCACGCGGCTTGGCCCGGGGGCTCGTAATCAAGGTGCCATTTGAAATGGGATGCGCGAAAAGCTGTAACCATGCAACAAGTGATTAAGACATATCGCAACGTTAATACAGTACTTTGCTTTTAATGATACATATGGTTGTCCGCACGGACCACGTCACATCTTGTTATTGGTCTCTTCGTCGTCTCTGCATTTTCCTTAATGCGTGCATAAATGGAAGTCCATCACTGGTCGCCTATGATTCTTGTAAAACGGCAATTACTCACATTGTTAAGAGAAAATTAACAAATAATGAACGGTACTTGATTACTTCAGGTTTCTAATCATGTGATTGTCTTCTGGCTTTATAGCCGCTGATAATAGTTGATATAATCTAGATCAAAACCCTATGATTCATATTTCGGTGATGTTAATGTTATTTGTGCATAGGTCATATCGTATCATGGAAGTGAGCTCGCAGATAATTTTATGTTTTACATGATAAGCAATAAAACAATCAATTTCTAACTTCTTTTTTAATATGCCTCAATTTATATATATATATATATATATATATATATAACCATGCTCTTTTCTTTTATAATCTGGCCCACATGTTTGCTGTATGATTTCCGAGTCTGCGGTCCATTAAGGCCTCATGGAGAAGCTTTCCTGATCTCAATTAAAAACTTGATGAAAATGAGGTTCGGTAGAAGTGTTTTTAAAAATATTTGAATTTTTTTTTTAATTTTAAATTAATATATTTTTAATATTTTTAAATTATTTTGATATATTAATCTTAAAAATAATTTTTAAAAATAAAAAATATTACTAATATATTTTTCTAAATAAAAAATATTTTAAAAATAATCATAATTATATTTCCAAACACGCACTATTTTATGATACTTTTCCACAATGCGAAAAAGATGGCAAAGTCTTTTGCTGTTACGTCCAAGAAAAAAGGGACTTGTACAAAATTTGAAATTTTTTATTTTGTTTAAAATTAATTTTTTATGTTTTTAAATATATTAATTTTAAAAATAATTTTTTTAAAAAATAAAAATAAAATTATTTTAATATATTTTCAAATAAAAAAACCTAAAAAAAAACAACTAATTAATTTTTTAAAATCCTTTAAATGTGGTTGCACTTGATGTTTCTTGCAAATTAACTTGTTACTATCAGTAGCATCTTCATTTTTTTTATCATCAGATAGGGGTGAGTAAAAAAATTGAAAAATTAATTAAACAGAGAAAAAAAGAATCGAAAAAACCGAACCAAATTTTTTATTAAATCGATTTAAATTTTAAAAAAACCGGCCGATTCGGTTCGGTTTCGGTTTTATAAGCAAAAAATGAAAAAACCAAAATGAACCGAAACCGGAAAAAAACCTGAGCCAAACTGGTTTTTGCTCTAAAAAACCTAACCAAACCGAAACAGGTCGGTTTAACCTGGTATCGGTTTTTTTTAAAATTTTAATTTAGTTAATTTTTAATAAAAACAAAATCGAACAAAAAATGATCATTCCTATATATAACAGTGGTATTAATTTGAATGGCCCTTTTTTTCTCTTCCCTCCCTTTTTTTTTTCCCCTTGATGTATACGATTATTTGTCATTTTTCAGCTAGCGTTAAATCATTTGACTTTAGAATAATTACCGTACAGTAAAGGGGACACACAAACACTCACACACGAGATCAATGGTAGATAATCTTACAAGGCACACACACACTCTTACACAACTAGGAAGAATGGAAGATAGCTTCATCCAAGTTCATCGACATGCTAATTTGACCTAGATGTTACTGCTCGTAATTTTGTTTTCTCGTTGTTTTCATTTTTTTTTCTCCTATTGAGATTTGAATTTTCAATTTAATTAATATTTTATTAATTAAGATATTTCTTTTATATTTGAGTAGCCTTGTAGGCTATTTTTTCAAGAAATAATTAATGAAATAAAGACTTGTACAAGAGGATTATGAATAAATTTTATATTAAGATTAAACAATCATATTGTTATTTATGTTCAACCTTTTCAGATAACAAGGAGGCAAAATACAGAGAAAGTGTTGTCTCTTCAAGATATATAATTTCAATATTGCAGCAGTGACAGCAAAAATAACAAAGTTATTGCAAACATTGCTTTGCTTGTAGATATTTCATCTACCAGCTGAAGAAAATATTAAATTTATATGTTTTTAGATATTTTTAAATTATTTTGATATATTGATATAAAAAAATTATAAAATCAGCATTATTGTAGTATATTTTTAAAATAAATATCAATTTTTAAAAGTAACATACACCACAATAATATATACACACTACATGTTAGAAAAAGTAATTTGATATTATCATATAAAAAAAACATCAAAATTTAATCTAAAACCAAAAAAAAATAATTTTTTATAAAAAAATTTTCTAACCAAGAAAAAAAGCCTCTTAAAGAAAATACTTTACTTGTCAAAAAAATCTTTGCCATAATTTTAGTGAGATCCACGAAAATGAATCCCACCTACTAAAAACCTAAAAAGAGAAACCAATCACAAAAATCAAGGCTAATTTGGTAAACAAATCAATCAGGACACAATTGTAAATTAGACTAAAAAACATGACCTAGTTACAAACCAATTCTTATTATATACAGCTAGTTTTCTCTGACGAAACACACAATCCTTTATTTTCACAATAACAAACATAGAAAACAAAATCCCCTTAATTATCTCGGGTTGTCTCTTAGAGAAAACCCTCCTCCTATTCTATATCTCTCTCTCTCTAAAAACCTTCATTTTTAGAGAGAGGAAGTCGCATTTTTTTCATATCAAGTGTAAAAACGACTGAGTTCTTTTGCTGCTTAGAAACAAATGGGTGGCAAGAGGTTTGCGGTTTTGTTATGCGCAGAGGACTCAGAATACGTGATAAAGATGCACGGAGGGTATTTTGGGGTGTTTGTGAGAATGTTGGCTGAAGAAGGAGAGACATGGGATGTTTACAGGGTGGCTTCTGGAGAGTTCCCTGAAGATGATGAGACTGACACCTTTGATGGATTTGTGATCACTGGAAGCTGCAATGATGCTCATGGCAATGATGTTTGGATCTGCAAGCTTTTGAGTCTGTTAAAGAAACTGGATTCGAAAAAGAAAAAAATTCTGGGTATTTGCTTCGGCCACCAGGTATTTAATTATTGATTTAGTTATTTGTTTCTCCCCCTTTTTTTTTTAATATCGCATTCATGATATTTTTTTTTGCGTCCTTATAGTTTCATGCCTTTGTAACGCTTGTCGTCCCATGGACCTGAACTGTATTTGAGTTTTTTTTAGTATTTTTTTTCGTCGTCGTGGCATTGATTTCTCAAATAATTACCGTTTTCATTTTTAACGAAACAATAGTTTTTATCTTAGCAAGGGCAAGAGATGGGCCGAATCTTCCCTTCCTATATTGGAGGAAAAGATATCACGGGATTAATCTTTATTTGCATTTAGATGTTTGAAAATCCTTTTAGACAGAAAGAGGCAAAATCTATTTTGAGCTTGGATACGAATGCTTCGGGGAGAGTGGCCAGTTTTAAATCTTTAGTTTTCCGTCTGTGGAGGCTAGTCAAAAAGGTTTTAAGTTGATCAAAGTGAATAAAATATTAAATAAAATATTTGTACCGAGACCCGGAGATAAAATAAATTTGGAAAAAGGCGCAGATTTTATGCTAGTAGTAGAAAGTGAATTAGGCATCCATCCAACCCAAGCAGTTGAAAAAAATCCGTAGTAGCACTTCTAGTGTGGTTCACTTTGAAAATAACTGATGTGCGCGTGCTCCATCACCGCTAATTCTGACCTTGTTGTTAGATGATAGCGCTATCTCAGCTGATTCTTTTATGCTTCATGTCGCTCAGCCATCCTTTCCACTGATGTGGGAATGATGTGCAATTGGCTCCGCACCTGTTTTACTCGGCTTTAGTTTCATTTACTGATAAATTTTTTACTTGAGAAAAAAAAAACTAAGTTACAAGGGAAAACCAATTTTCATTTAAAAAACGGTGTCCGTGTCCTGCATTATTTTCCGGATGTTAAAAGAGTGGCCAGACAGAAACATCCTTCTGGCTCTACGTTATTTCTGGGGTTTGAGCCTATAAGAGTGCAAAACAATTGACATGTAACGTTATGATGTATAAAAACTTTTGGCGATCATTACATTATAGTTTCAACAGTTTTTGCCTTCTTTGTTTTTTTTCCTCCTAGTGCGCCAAATTTCTCTGTTAAAGTTGATTGCATAAAGTAGTTATATTTGTTGGATTAGCGTCCACATACAAGGGACACGAACACATGTTGTGCATTTTGTGTAACCTCATCACCATGAGGCGAAATAAACTGGTCATATCCATATATTGTAGAGTCCCTATGGTGGACAAAGCAAATGGTCTCATTCTTAATGCAAGACTGTGAGATAAGATTTGTCGGTAGACAAAATTTGATGGAAACCCATATATATATATATATATATATATATATATAATGGAGAACCATGGACATTTTGTTTTTTGGGTTCTTTCTATGATCAGTACTGTTTGTGATGGGCTATCTCTTGAGGCGTAGTGCTCTCCTATGGCAATTTCGATTCACTTGTTGATTGATAGCTATTGTGGGTGACAGGTGTATATTTTCTGTGCACATAGTTGACAAACTAAATGTAAGTCCATATCATAATATTAGTGCACATGAAAGGCTGTTTTATTGGGTGGTGCTTTATAAAATGGCAAAGCAAATAATTTGCTTGAAACTTTGTACACATTTTGTTCCCAATAACAATTTATATATTGCTTCTGAGAGAACGTTTCATGGTTTTGATCAGATACTATGCCGTGCTCTGGGGGGGAAGACTGGACGCGCCGTCTCAGGGTGGGATATAGGGATAACAACCATCAATTTTTCAGCTTCATCGAAGCTCTCCTCCCCGGTGAAAACGCCTGCTGTCCTCTCGGTGATCGAATGTCACAGAGACGAGGTTTGTTCGGTTAAAAAATGAACTTTGTAACACCAACTTACAATCCATGTATAATTAATCATTTTTATGTATTAATGGATACGTTCCATTGCTTTGCAACCGTTTGTAATAATACCAGGTCAAGGAACTTCCTGCTAGAGCTGAGGTGATTGCGTGGTCTGACAAGACAGGGGTCGAGATGTTCCGATGCGGGGACCACATCATGGGCATCCAAGGTCACCCTGAGTACACCAAAGACATTCTCTTCCACTTGATCAACCGCCTTCTCCAACGCGATTTCATAGTGGTATGCGTCTTCACTTTCAATATTGATCTCAGCACTAAACCTTTAGACTGACCCTTTCTAATTAATTTATCAATCAGGACTCCTATGCTGACAAGATAAAGGCAAGCGTGGAGGGAACCGAACCAGATAGGGAGGCATGGAAGAAACTGTGCATCAACTTTCTCAAGGGTTGACGACGATTATAATTTTTATTTTCATTAAGAATAAATAAATAGACTGACCTGTAAATAATAAATATTTTTGGAAGGAACATTCGAAGAAGTTTAGTTTAAGTTGGTTAGGCATGGAGTGAGGAATTTACGGGAAAGCACAGCTTGCATGCCTGCCTGCCTTGGACTAGTTTGTTGTGTCCTCGAGGCAAGCGTGTTAGGCATTGCTGTGATTTATGCCAAACCCGCAAGAAGCGTACTTGGTCAAACTAGCTAATGTCAGGGTCGGAATGACTAACAATGCAAGCAGGTGGTTTTTTTATGAAAGGGGTGTTCTGCAAGGAAGCTTACGTTCTCGAAAATAAAAAAAAGGAGTTTATGTCATGGTGGCACCTCACCGTTCAAAGAGATGAATAGGTTTCGTGCGTGAAAAATAATTGTTTTTTAAAATGTTTTATATTTAAAATATATTAAAATAATATATTTTTTAAAATTTTTATTCTAAACATCAACATCAAATCAATTAAAAAATATTTAAAAAATTAATTTAAAACAAAATTATTTTTTAAAAATTATAAGTTCCGATTGAAATGCAATCCGAATCACCCTCTTAACATGGCCTTTGAGGATCCTGCAGGGGGGGCCCTTCAATTTTGACCTTTCAATCTTGAGGGTCATGGGCTCTTGGTAAGCTTTGATTTTTACTCGTTTTCTTAAACTGACTGCCAAATGTTTGTCACTTGGCAGGAAGCGGTATTATTTTACAAATCCAGCTCATTTTTAGTCAATGGAAATTAAAAAATTGGAATGCACATTTAAACCATGAAAACAGAAGCCGTTCATGGTTTACGGAAAGAGACCATCAAGAAAATGCACTCTACGTTTTTTTTTTTTTTTTCCATTTCTGTGGTATTACAAAGATCTGGTTTTTAACTCTCCTCTTTCTTTTACATGTTCTGATTTCTTACTTTAATTGATCTCATTCCGCACAATCTTTTAATAATTTTTAATTGGTGTCTCATAGTTGTTTCATACCATTATTCCAAATATTTTAAAATTTACAATGTATTTTGAGGGTGTGTTTGAGAGTGTTTTTGTTTATGTTTTTGGTATTTTCTAAAAGTATTTTCTGCTTAAAAAATTAAAAAACTATTTTTTTAGTGTTTTCTATAATTTTAATATATTAGTGTTCAAAATTTAATATATATATATATATATATATAATTATTTTAATACATCTTCAAGCATAAAAATATTTTAAAAAACACCTTCCACTATATATCCCAAACACCTTTTATTTTGGAAGGAAAATTTATTTCCCTTTAAAGTCTTACCCTTAAATTGAGAGTGATTGAGGGGGAAGGAAATAGCTATATAATTTCTTGACATTAATTTATTATTCATCTTTATTTTTTTTCCGTAAAATCCAATTATATCCTATTTATCATGTCTTCCTTTTACATTCAATTAAAAAGGTATTAATGATATTTAATGTTTATTACCCTTTCATTCACTAGTATATCCAGATGAAGATAATGTAAGTGTTAATGTAAGTGTCCAAATACAGGTCGACTTTGCCGAGTCGCCGTCTCAAAGAGCCTCTTTTGTGAAGTCCGTGCTGATTAATAACTACACAATGAAGTGTTGTCTATTGTGTATAGCCATTATCATCGACTGTATAATGACGACGTTTCAGCTACCTTCTATCGCTCAATTCGAAGTAAGTGTACAAACTTGATATCATCATCATCGATATTTTTTATTTGTGCTTTTTTGATGATTTTTCTGGGCACTGAACCATTATACTGGCCACATTTTTTCCTGGGAGTACTGGCAGACATTATTTGTAGCCAGCCATTAATTTCTAGCAGACATTATTTCTAGCTTAACCACTACCACTTGGGTGTTTTCCACGGGTTAAGGTGGTGCACACATCTGCAAAATACGAGGGGCGAGTTTATGTGCCTGAAATCAACACCCTTCTTTTTTTTTTGCTTAGAGAATCTGGAACAACTTACACGTATTTAATTAATTTTTATAAATTTTAAAATTAACAATTAAATAAATTTCTAGTAATTATTAATATTAACAACTACAAAACTCAAATATAAATAAACACTCTTTTATATTGGCTTGTGTTGGGGTCACTCTTGGATTCAAAATCACTTTGACAGACGGCAATGCACATGGTAAAGATTACTTTCTAGTGATGGAGTTGTAGTTTACATATATGCTAACTTTGAGAAGTCAAATCTTAAGTCCTGCTTTCAAAATCGAAATTCTTCATAACAAACATTATAAAATGTCATTTCTTTTCAGGGATTGCTGTGGCTTTTGTACTTGTTATCACATCTTCGTATATTGTTCTTGTGATGATTATGATATGGAATACACACATTATCTATACATCACTCCTTGTCCTGAGCATAGGTCCCATTGGGCTGATGTTAATTTTTTAGCTTAGTACTCGACAATTGGTTAGCAATTAGGTGGGAGATTTTGTTACATCGTTGATCAATCGAATAATTGCAAGGATCAGAACTTCCTTCTGTACATTAGTAATCCTAAATGTACATATAGCAGTAATGATGCTTGATTGACAGCATTAACCATCAAGCTTTGTAACTGAGTGGCATGTGCGTGTCTCTCTCTCTCTCTCTCTCTGTTTTTGTTTTTTGTTTTTTTGCGTCCCTCTCTCTTTTCTTTAACAAGAAGCATGTATCCATCTCTTGATGGAAAGGCCTTAGGTTTTTGTAGGAAGAAGGTACATTGTTTTTGTAATAAAGACAAGAATGTTCGCTTTTAAATTGCTAAGCATTGAACAACTAAAACCAACAAGAATAGGTGTTCGGTGAAAGAAAAAACCTTTGATTGTGTCGCTCAACTTTGTCATAGGATATCATGAGATAGTATAAAGCAAATTTAAGCCATCGGCAATATACTTTAATCCATCTTGAGAGATGTAGTTCATTTATTAGACTCTACATTTACTTTTTAAAGATTATTAGTTCGAGTCTAACAAATCTCAGAGCCACTGAAAACTTATATGGTCATTAATTTCAGGACCTGTAAGATTAGTCGAGGTACACGCAAGCTGGCCCAGACACCCATGTTAATAAAAAAAAAAAGGAGAAATGCTTCATGGAATGGATTTATAGCTGCTCAATTTATTTTTTAAAAACAAAAATATCCTCATAAAATTCTCAAATTACAAAACCATCAAACACATATAGATGGCTATGGTGTATATTATTTCAATTGATTAACGCTTGTGTGTGTGTGTGTCTATATACATATATATATATATATAAAGTGAGGAGAGCAATATTATTGGATCATGGCCCTTCCAATATGATATTGTTATTCGTGAATTTGTCACCCATGGAGTTTATAACTTTACATGGATCCTGACAAATGGTACTGCAATACTTCTATTTATTTTTAAAAGAAACTACATTATTTTGTGAATTTTTTTTGAAGTATATTAATTATTGATGATGTATAATTTGCAATAATTTGTGAACTTGATGTTTTCCTTATCAATGATCTACATGACTCTCTCTTTATATATATTATTAACTAAAAAACTAACAATGGGAGGCTGCTTTACTATAGCTCAATTCATATTAAAACATGTCTTGAGTTATAATAAAATTATCATTTTACTCTTTGCTTTTTTATTTATAAGGCTTTGTTTTAGGAGTAAAATGGTCTTTACATATAGTTAATTCATCATTCTTTATTTTTTATGAAGGACAATGTCTTTTTATTTTTTATAATATATAGTACAATTACCGTATTTCTTATACAAAGTTAACAATAAAAACTTTTGATCCCCTTATAGTAATTTTAATTGTTTAATGAATAGTTCAATTATTCCATTACTATTGCTATTAAAATTTGTTATCCTTGGTTTTAGAGGCTTGATTGTAATTTCATAATGATTTTTTTTACTATTGTTGTTTAGATTGAGAAGCATTTATATTTTTTTATAAATTAACGAACAACGTGATTACTCTGTTATCCTTACCATTCAAATTTTTTACCTTCAGTTTCTGGAGTTTGGTTATAATTTCATGATGGTTTTTTGTTATTATTATTCAGTACTAGACTACTAGGGGTATTTTTTTTGTACAAATAAAAAAAAAAAGTTGACACGTGCTTTGGTCAGCTGCTCCATCACCTTCGAGTGACGCATGCAGCTGACCCCATGATTCAGCATCTTGAGATGGATTTCTCATCTCCGTCCTCTATGTGCCCCGATTAAGAGAGAGAGGGGATTCAGCGATGACGATTTGAATCGTAATTCTGCTATATCATTTGATTCGTCTTAATGTCATTTTTCATTCTAGGTGGTGCATGTATGATGGTTGGGTTTAATTTGGCGCTAATTTGCTTTTTTTTTTCATTCTCTTTCTTTCTTGCATTGCATGCTAACCATGCAAAAAAAATATATTAGCCTTTTAATTTTTTTTCTTTTGATTCAGTCATTCTTTTCTTAATTACAATTACTTTATTTACATTGATTATTTCTAATTAAATTTTATTTTCAATTCCATCTTTGGTGTTTTGATTTTGTTAATTTTTTTTTATAAAATTTGGTTCTTATTTTTTTAATCATTTTCTTGATTAATTTGTTTTTTTTTTCAATTTCATCCATAAGCATTTATTTTAATTTAATTTTTGTGTCAAGATTGGTCCTAATTCTTTTAATTGTTATTTTTTAATCATTTTCTTAATTAAATATTTTTCTCAATTTCATTTAATTTTTATGTTAAATTTAGTCCTAATTCTTTTAATTGCTATTTGTTTTGTTTTGTATTTTTTTTAATTTTATTTTTAAATATTTGTTTGATTAAGAATCTTGATTCATAATTCAAAATCATATAAAAGAGTTAATTTGAAGAAAAAAATTTTAAATTTTTGAATGCAAAAACAAAAATACTGACGCTTTCATTAACAACAGCAATAAACTTCTTGCGAGCAATTTCAGTCATTCTCTCACAAATCAAAACGACAATAGTCTTTGATCAACGGTGAGCACCATTTACTGTGAGATCAATGGTGCGATGTAAAACTAGATTGGATAAAAGGGTGCCCAGATGATAAATTGGTGGTTTTATGGGTGGTGGGTGTCGGTATGCCTACAATCTTGTGCAGTCTATATCGGTGCAAGAGTTCAGTGACGCGGTGCATTTTTGGTGGGAAAGCTCTTGCCAAGGCTGAGAATCACAAGGGATTGGACAAATTCAACAGCATTGCACGCAACAGTTTTCTTGTTGGATTTATGGGAAGAAGATACGCTGTTGCTCCTCCCTGTCTGTAAACTTTCCCATTGCAATTCAAAAGAATCAAGTAGCAAATGGTAACTTGAATGCAAAGAGTTGCGGAGAGGAACAGGCACATGAACACCTGGAATTTTAGTTTGCAATAAACTAACGATTTTTATTCTAAAATTCAGATTTCGTAACTTCGTAAATTTATAATTTGAGATTTTATTGTATTCTTAATTATAGACTTCTAATTAATATGAAAACTCCCAAGCGTGTGCCACAGACATTAGCTTTTAGAAAGGTAAAAATTGCAACAATAGGGGTAAATTTCAACAACACTTTCTTTTTTGTTGTCCAACCAAAATTACATCAACCTATTTAGGTAAAAAAAAATTCTTTAATTGGATGTGAAGAGTTTTCACCTATAACATATTGATTCAAATTCATACCATCTCCGAGAAAATTCTTCAAACTTGTTACTCCTCGTAGTTTATTCATAAAAACATAACTTGATACCTCAAAACACGTGCACAAGTCATGCAAATTAACTCTTTTAATATTTCAGAATAAGTGAATATGTTTCGGAAATGCCAAAATTATTAAGAATCAGGAAAGCTGATAACATCAATGAATCACTGTCCATCGTAATTATTCAAGTCCAACCATTCGCATTCAATCAGATGAATGTGCACTAGATGGAACAAAACACAGATAACCAGGTTTCAATAATAACCTGGAAAGGTCGAGTATTTGAATCTCAGCATCTGGTAATTCACCACAAAAATTAATAAATGTACCATAGATGGACTATAGCTTCATCACCATCAGATAAATCAAATTAGAAATTTAGTTCAAAGCCAATACTCCATTTCATGGCAAAGCAATGGGGCAACATTTAGGCACTCAACATAGAGCCTGAGTTCTTCCTGCACTCGGCCAACATGTCCATGTAGAACTGGCACTTGCTGATGTCATTTCCAAAGTTGTTCACACACTACAAGGAAGACCAGTGAAACAATGCAAGAGCAATTAATAAACTAAGTTTGGGCATAACATAAAAAAAATACAAGCAGCATCAGGCAAGAACAGAAAGAAAAACAAAATTAAAAACCAAGTATTTAGCAAGAGAAAGCATCAAGTTATCATGCTCATATTGAAGAGTCTAAAATATGTTTTGAATAACTTGTTCTCAAAATGACACCACTGAGCAGATTGTTTTACTATTCTTACCGATCCCTATCTCAGGGACCCTAGTCAGAAATCATTGGATGAGATTTGGACACAGCACTAGTTAAAATTAAACAAGACAGTATAGAAGAAAATTATTTGCCAAACTGTCACTCTCTAGCATTCTCCAAGCAATTTTACAACCAGAAATAAGAAAAAAGACATTAAAAAAATGAATTAAATTAAGATGGCTAATCTTAGCAAAAAAGTAACCAGATGAGAAAAGTTAACATACATCTTGGAATGCCTTGGAGTGGATATTACATGCATCAGCACCACCCATACTGCTTGCAGCGGGTGCTGAGGGAGCAGCAGCCTCAGAGACCATGGCTTCATGTTGAATAGTGCGAGGACCCATCACAGCATCTACAGCTCTGTGTGCCACTGCACTTCCAGTACCGAAAGCCATGCCTGTGTTAAGAGAGAACAGGAGCAGAAAAATTCAGACTTATGATGATTCAAATCATATATAGCATGCCCAAGATACAACATGAAAGTGACAATTTCAATCCCAAGACAACAACATTCTATTTTTCACATACCCTGAGCTATGGTTGAGCCAATGCCTCCGAGCAATGATCCACCACCACTACTCTGAGTATGAGCTGGTGGAGGAGCATGGTTAACTGCATCAGGAAAAAAATAAATGAATTAAAGCCAGGCTTTGCTTAAAAAAAGCAACGCCAAATTTAAGATGACAACGTAAAATTGCATTTCAAACCCTATATCCAAAACTAAATGTGATGCATGAAAACTAAATCTGTTCTTGAGTATATTTAAAAAATGTTTTGAGATCTTCAAATACGCTGCAAGACTCTGCAGAGAAACATTACCTGTTTGGGGAGGTGGGCTGCGTGCTGGTGCAGGACGAGGAGCTGGGCGGGCAGATCTTCCTGCAAAACATTGGATTATGTGTAAATAAGAAGTTGGGTCATCGGTATTTCATGCAAGTTGCAGACTTGATTAACAAACGTCTATAAACAAAATGATTGGAAACCCGTAAAGGGCTCAGAAGATTATCCCAAACAGTGAAATGAAAAGGATCAGAAAGGGGTATTCAAGAAATGAATCAATCAGCCCAAAAATTATAAAAGCTGAAAAACACCAGAATCTAAATGCCAAGTTTTGATGTTCAATATTAACTAAACAACAAAACAAGAAAATCAAGCTACCCACTTATTTATATCAGCAAAAACATGGAAACCCATACCAATTTCAAGATCTAAACAGAAAAAATGGAACAAATTCTATGCTGGATATTAACTTTCACGAATTAGAAGACTTAAACACAAACGAAATGTTTTTTTTTAAGAAAAAACGACTAGAAAAATATAATCAACACGACCCGGCCTCCCTAATCGCAAAATGAAAGAAAAAAAACAGAATTATATTTGTATTCTTGCCTACGTTTACTCAAAATCTAAAGCAAAGAAGTTGCACAAATGAACACACAAACTCAAGAAATAAACATAACCCAGAAAAGAAATAACAAACATAAGTAAAAATCTGACCTCCAGAGCTTCGGCGAGGCATGATGGATGATGATACAGGCAGCGATCAGATAGACAGAGAGAGGCTTCTAGAGAGATGGGGAGAAAGGGTTTTGTGTGTTTATGACTTTGTGGAACTTGTTATTTTATATGGGGTTAACTCTGGTTATTTTGGTAGGGCTAGGGTGAGTTTGGTTGGACACGTGGCAGTATTTTAATGGTGTGAGATAAAGGAGGGCGTGTTTTGTTGGGACTTGGATTTAGTATTGGTTGGAACTTGGAAGCGCAGACAAGTTGGTTTAGGCTAGAGAGCAGATGATTATTTGTTTGGTTATGTATATAGATTTGATAATTTTTATATATACAGGTGTCAATATTTTGAGTTTTTAAAAAATAATAACAGAATATTCCACCAGCATTCTGTGAAGCTAGTATTTTCTTCCTTTTCTTGGAGAAAAAGAAAACTCAAGGTTCGTTAGTCTTAACGGTGACTTTTAGTTCTGACTGGTGCTGTAACCCTGCTTAAGGATAGGATTTTAAATTGATTTTTAATATAAGAGAGAAATATGATAATGTTATAGATGTGTTTTTTGATATTTAATTTTTTTAATAGAAATTTATTGTTTATATTTAATAAAATAAATTAAAATATGTATAAACCAATAAAACAAAAAAGAAAAAAGAGAAAAGTTAATATTTCATCTAAAAACAAAAGAGTTTAAAACATAAAGCTTATAATCTTTCGATAAAATATGACTTTTAGATATATTAATATTTTATATTATAGAGTTTATATTGGAAAAAATATTTTTATATATAGTCCACTTTTAATTTAGAATTAAATATGCAGATTAACCAAGACATAGCCAAGTATTCAACATTTCTTTTATTTTCTTGAGAAAAAAACGGGTGGAGTTTATCAATGCTCTCTAAAATACTATCATTCTAACATGCATGCAGTTTGCTCAAGTGAGACGAAGGATACGCCTTGATCTCAATCTGGCCTTTTCTTTTTCCCCAGTAATATCGTGTCCTGTTTGGCATCAAGGAAGAAGTTCTCTCCGTCTCGTCATAGAACTAAAAATATTGGATGGTAAATAGTATCTGGACAAGTATATAGACTTGTGATATCGTCTTATTTGACCATTTCTGAATCTGAGCTGGGGGCCGGACTAAACATAATCCATCGAACAAGCTGCCAGCCCGCCATCGATGAAGATTTGAAACTTATGGATTGAGAGTTTCCAAGTTCTAACAGTTAGATCTCTTGTCGCGAATTGTTTAACTTGGCATATCGGTCAATAGAAAATCTTACATTTTTAGAGTGTAATGAACTTAGCTGCATTTCATAATGCTTCCATGTACGTTGTTCTTATCTGAAGACTACTTTATATGGCGAGGATACATGTAACTAGTGCTTCCATTTCTTAACAGTTGCTATTTGATTTCAAGTTCTTCGTTGCATTAATGCTGGAAAGAACCTCCAGAAGTTACAATTGGCAAATACCTGATGGAAGAACCCGTTACAAGACAGTATTTGCACCCGTGATATTCCAGATGAATCGCATTTGATATCTACTTGATCAACAAATCGGGTAAAGATATAATTCCCAGTATTTTTAAAAAACAACAATAAAATTCAATTAGTCTTTACACAGGGATGTTCAGAAAACCTACCACCAAAGCTATCTCTGATAAAACGTCAGCAGCAGCCAGCCCTCATCCTCTCATAATTTGCTGATGTACTACTAACACAGAAGCTGTGCTACCAAAATCAGTGGATGCAACATAATCTCCAATCACTCCCAATTCAGGATTTTCACTCAACTTTGACAATCCCTCAAGGAGCACCTGGTTTATTCCTTGTTTCCTTCCCACTATCCAAAGTTCATTAGTATCGTTGTCCAATGCCTGGATTGCTGCTAGAGTTTCTTCTCCATTTCTCACCACCACCTCTCTATAAGCCACTCTGCTGTTCCCTTCATTCTTCACCCAAAACCATGTCACCACCCCGTCATCAAGCTTCTTCTCCATCTCATCATCTCCAATACTATTGTATGAGAGGAACCTTATCGCCGTGAGAGAAACTTCAGGATTAGTAGCCATCCTGTCCGCGTAGGCAAGTGCCTCTCGAGAATCCGCTCCTCCCAAAAATAGAACAACACATCTGCGAAAGAAGAGCTGATGGTAATATTGCATGGCAATAGGGTTATGAGTGTAACCCTTGTCGACAAGAATTCCAATTGAGCAAGGTGAATTGGCTAGGACTCTAGAGTTTATAGATTGCATTCCATAAACATGCCTGACAATTTCACTTCCTGCAAGGTTATCAAGTCTTTTATTGCAGAAAGGTAAAAGGATTAGAGTAGCTTTATATGTCAAAGCCAAATCGCAAATGTCTTGGTGCATAGTTCGCTTCACTGTCGCAACAGTGTATGAACGTAGTTTGACATATTCACTTCTTGGTTTTTGATAGAGCTTTAGGGCATTGTGAATTTTTTTGTAGTTTATATACTTGGGTGGTCGTTCTGGTTTATCATGGTCTATGAACACGGGAAACGCACGGCCTACAAGCTCAAATAGATGGATGGCATAGACTGCAAAAGGGCTGGTCATAGTTGGATGTGAGGTCTCGAGGAGGTTAATGAGCCCTGCTACACATTCTTCATCGTGGATGCCAACTAATATGCTGAGCTCTGTTCCTGGAGGGGTGTGTTGTATGGTTCTTCTTTTGTTTGTCATGTATTGCTTTGTGGGATCGTAGATGAAGCAAATCAAAGCTGAACATGTGCCAGTCATCAATGTTGTTAATAGCAGCATCAATGTGTAGGTAGGGGTCTCCAAAATCTGCGAGCAAACAAAAAATGTAAGAACTTAACAATCCAAAATGTGAAATGTTTTGAAAGCCATTATACGAACGTTTTCTAATTGTCTCTTACAATAAACTTGGAAAAGAAAGGAAATGAAGAAGACGTGCTTTTTTCCAAGTACAGGGCTGGCCTCTTCAGTCCAACTAACCTACACCAAGTTCTCATCACATTTCATCTTAGACTAAACTTTCATTAATTTACCTCCTCTGCCCAAACTACTCATGACATTTTTTTTTTCTTGAAGAGCGACGTAATTTAATCAGATGACAAAAGATTAGAAAAAGGAAGCTACAAGTCATGGATAAGAGGATAATAGAGCTAACAAGGGGATGGCTACTAACACAGCCCAAAACTACAATTAAACCTGCATACTGCACTCAAAATCAAAGCAGGTCTATTCATCAAAAAGGAAAGGTGGATTACACTACAATGTCTAGTGGTTCACATAGGAGCTTGGTTACGCTGGCTAGTTTCTTTCAATATTCATTTTCTAAGAAATTAACTTTGAACCTTTTCCCCTCGCCCTTCAAAATTTCAAAAAATTAATCTCATTTTCAAGAGAATATGTGAGCATAGAGAGCTTACCCCTTCGTCCAGCCATTTCAAAAATATTGTAACCTCGTATAAACCTCTCAAGTTCATCATGAGACCGAGAGTGAAACTCTCTTTGAATGGAACTCCAAAGAAGAGAGCAACAGCAGAAGTTGCAATCAATTTGGAGAGATACCCTGCAATAACCATGGCAAATAGCGGTTCCAAATTCGACCAGCCATAATTGGCCATGGCAAAGACATCCACATTCAATCCCAAGATTGCAAATGTAAATGGCATAAGAAGCTCCATTACTATTGTTCGGCTCCTTTGCACCATGGTTGCCCCTAGTGGAGGCCCATCAGGCATCACAATCCCCAGCAGCAACGATGCATGAAGAAAGACCAGACCAAACATGTCGCTAAAAAATGTCATCACCAATACCCCCAACAAAATGAGAACCACATATGACCGATCTACAGGTTTCCCTTCGGGGGTTTTGTCAACAACCCAGAGCAGTACGCTCCGAATCACAATAATCGCAAAGGCCATTAGAACTATCACAGAAATCATAAACCATAAAGCATCGGCACCACTATGTTGACCATGTTTCACTGCTACAAATGCAAAAACAAGAATAATCCCCATCACATCACTTACCATTGCTGTGGCCATTGCCATCCGTCCAACCTCAGAACTTAGTAGTCGTAACTCTTTAAGTATAAGATAAATCACAGGAAATACAGTTACTGACACACTTGAAGCAACGCTTCCAATCCCAACAGGTTTTGCAAGGTTCCCATGAATTGATGATTTAAAACAGTGTGCAACTATACACACTGTTGTAATTGGAAAAAAGACTCCTATCACAGCACTGTAGACGTGTTTCTTCCCTACTTTTCTAAGTACACTGAAATCCGTTTCCACTGAAGTCACAAAAAGGAAATATGCAAAACCAATAGCTCCAAGATTCGCCACCACAAACTGGGCATTATCTGGTAACACCTGCTCGGTTAACTTCTTGCTCTGGCCTAGAACAGAGGGTCCAACGAATATGCCAGCCTTAAAAATCATCATTGCATTGCAAAAATTTAGTAGGGAAACAATTTGAAATAATCACAAACTAATACATTCATACACACAAATATATGTATGCATCAACTATCAAAATCAAAATCAAAATATAAAACAGAAAATGGGAGGTAGCTCCCCTCAAGATGATTAAGAAAATAGGAGTGCTAATTCATTCTATATTAATTTGGGCCAACTAATTTCTGGGAACATGCAACTTGAACCAAGTACCTGTATACATGACCGTGTGAATTTTTCCAGATCAAAATACGTAAGCAGAAATTACTCACAATAATCTCTGAGACGATCCTTGGCTGTTTTAAAGGCTTGAGAAGAAGACGGAGCACGGTAGTAATCAAAATCATCAAAACAAGATCAAATAAGATGATGTTAAAGGAGCAGTTCAAAGGGTTTTCTCCGTGGAAAATGCCCAGGCAGTGACTAGGATGAGTTCTTCGACATATAAATACATGATGAGGAGTAGTACTACTGGACTCATCAACTTCCTCTGTAGTCTGAAGAAGATCGCGGGAATATTGTTCTGCATGTCTCCATCTCGCGTGATCAGGGAGGGGATGATACAATTGGACAAATCTGACCATCACAAATAATGACTACCTGAAATGCAAATACTAGCTATGAAGAATAGAAGCACAGAAAGAGAGAGAAATACTTCCTCTTTTTGAAGGGATGTGGACGTGCGTGAAATGGGGCAGTGGCTAGCTTACGTTCTTGGTCAGGGTTGACAATTTGCCGATCTTCTCTTAGCTCAGTCTACCATGCCTTTAGATTTCTAAAACCAATCTCATCCATTCATTAAAATATTACAGGACAACTTATCATGCTAACATAAACATGCTCTTGTTTTTTCTTATTTCTTTAGTTAGAACTGACAGAATTATATGTGTGTGTAAGATTTTTTATTATTATTATTATTTCAAATTATTTTTTTTATAACTTTGCATTGTTTTAATATATCAATGTTAAAAAAAAATTAAAAAACAATCATATTATAATCCTAAATCTAATCATTATCTAAATATAAAAGAAAGAATTTGGAGTTTTTGCCTAGCCTACCGGTCAACATATTGCCATGTATTCCATGGCAACCACAGAAATTTCGCCACTGTTCAAGGTGGTTGAAATTGAAAATTAAATCTAAAAATTAAAGTTTAATATTTAATATGGATACTTATAATTTAATATACCAAAATTAGAATAAGATATTGATCAGATTTTCTACTTCAATTATTCATAAAAAAAAAATCAACACATAAGATAATAAATTAATAAAAAATATTATAATTTAAAAAGTATGAAGAACTAGATTCTTCAAATGTAGGGATGATACAAATAAAACGAGCTGCGGTACCGTAATTGAACATTGCACAACAAAAAGGAAATTAAGAATAATATTTAATATGTATCATCGTAGAGTTTGAACCTAGAAGATAATAAGAAATTCCTGGAAAAGGAACTGCAAGAAACAAGACTTGAGTAAACTTCTGTTCTTTGCTTAGGTTTAATACCTAGATAATCAAAATTCCTAAACGTTTTTTAAAAATTCCCTAACCTTTATTATTTAATATAAAATGCTAGAATTAAGTCTAGCAACCCTAGTTCCCTATATAAATAGGGATTAGGGGTTGTCCATAGCTAAAAATTATCCCTAATATATATTTCAAACTATAAGTTTAATACTCTAGTATGGTATGTGTTAAGTGTGTATGTTAAAAACTTTATTTAATTTAATTACTCGTTTAAATTTTATTATAATTTTGTTATCTTGCGTGGAATTCTATAGAAATATCTTAAAATTTGCATGAAATTTATCGACTGATTGTATTAAACTTTATTGCAATGAATTAATAATATTCCCATATATTTAGTTCATCAAAATTAAATTTAACCTAAAAAATGCAATTAATTAAGATTTTCTACATAAACAACAGTCCAGTTTCTTACATTCTTCACACAAAAAGATGTCACCACCCACTTATCAAGTTTCTACTCCATCACATTATCTCTAACATTATTACAAGAAAGAAACTTTATTACTGTTACTAGAATTATCACCGAAATCACGAACCACAAAACACTGATAGCACTGCTTTGACCTTGTCTAAAGGTTTCAAATGCAATAATTAATAACAATAATCCCTATTACATCGTTCACCAATGCTGAGGTCAATGCCATTCGTCCGACCTCGGAGCCGAGTAGTTGTCACTCTTCAAGGACAAGATAAATCACAGGAAATGCAGTTATAGATATACTTGCGGCAACCCCTCCAGATAAAACAGGTTTTGCAAGCTTCCCATGATTGATGATTGAAAATAGTGTGCACCTATACACATTATTATAAAGGGGAGAAAGATCAGTGAACACTTGTTTCTTCCCTTCTTTTCTATATACACTGAAAATCTAAATACACTGAAAACCGTTTCGACTGAAGTCAAAGATAAGAAATGTGCAAAACCAATAGTTCCAATAATATTCGCCACCACGAATCGGGCATTATCTAGTAACAACTGCTTCGTTAACTCCTTGCTCCGGCCTGGAACAGAGGGTCCAAAGAAATGGCACCCTTGAAAATCGTCATTCCATTACACAAATTTAGGAGGGAAATTATTTGAAACACTCACAATCCACATTCAAATTTCAATGGTATACAATGTTGTCTAATTAGGTGCATGTCTAATTTACAGAACTTCACCAAGGCCTTAATTACCATTAGACTAACCTCATATATGTGCGTATATGTCTATAAATTGAAGGAAGAAATCACTCACATGATTTCGCAGACGTCTCTTGGCTGTTTGAGGCTTGAGAAGAATGCGAATCATCTTAGTTATTTAGATGATCAAAGCAAGATCAAACAATACGAGGTTAAAGTTGAAATTCAAAGGGTCTTCTCCGTAGAAAAGGCCGAAGCAGCTAGAAGTAGAGTCACTTGATTTAACTTCGACGGTGGTATTAAGATCACTGGAGACATTTGCATGAGGGAGCAATTGACTGGGTTTAATAATCTGGCCATGACAAGTACCTGGAAATTAAAACCTAATTATGAGAAAGGATTAGAAATGAAGCATAATAGGCCCCACGATCTGGGCTTTCCTCAAACCGACGATAGGCTCTACAACTAAGGCCTGCCTTAACTTCGTTATTGCCAAGCCTAGAAGATTTGTATCAAGAATCAGTAGAAGGCGACCGTTTATTGTGAAGATGATTTGAATACAATATATTCAGCTGCGTTACAGCCACCACCTGCATAAATATAAAATTGAGAAAGTATTTCAATCACCTCTTTGCACGTAGCTAACTATTAAAGGGGTTAAAAAGCCATTTGTTGGATCTGATTCATGTAATTAAATCAATTTTTTAAATTGTCAGCATGTTGTTGGACCTAAAATGCAGCTGGTTTGATTTGCATAGATCCGGTAGTTTTAATAATCCATTATTTGAAGGTATTTGGTATGAATTTTTATAAATAAGCCCTCCTTTTGAAGTCCGATGCACTTTTCTTGAGCTTATAAATAAAATAAATTGACATTTCTTAATGCAACTTGGTAGACTAAATTACGATCTGATAAATTTTGAAAATTAATCATTACAACGTTAATAGCCTAAAAATTGTGTAAATAATAAGCTACATTGAATTCAATAATAAAACCCAAATTAAAAAAAAAATGAAATCTAATTAAATAATAAGTTCCAGATACAAGTTCTCTTCAAATCAACGTCCCTGATCTACTGCATGAAGACAGGTGACTTTGGCGAGAGACTACGTCTGTACGTGTAAGGCGATTTAATTGAGATTTTAGATATATTGCGGATCCAATTAAGGACAAACCAGTTCGTACTTGGAAGTTAGAATTGATGCATGGGCTAGGCTCTTTTCCGGCGTCTTGATTTTTACCAGTACACTTGTTTTCAGTCAGCTCACGGCGCTGCCAGTAAAGAGTCGTCTATTTCTGTTGTAGACGAGAGGTCCTGTTCCTATGCAATGTAGAGACTTCTTGCATAATATTACCGGAACTTTTACTTGTATATCTTCTTACTATCTAAGAATTGGAGTTCGGACCTCTTCTGCTAAAGGAAACAAATGTGGAAAAACCGGCCTGGCGCATAAACACAGAACTCTTGAAAAAGAAAAAACCATTTAACTTGGTCGGAGATGACGTTTCAGCAAGTACAGATATTTAAGCCTCTGCCAGAGGTTGCTATCTCATCTCTCTTACCCAAAGTTAACACAAAAAATAAATGATGGATCCCGCAGAATCATGGGGAAAAAAATAGATGACAGCATTTTTATCTACCTTCTGGGAATATAACCTAATCAGATTCGCATCAACACCAGGATACATACCACCATCCTCCCAATTTATAAACCTCTGAAACAATTACATCACATTCAAAATCTAAAAATGCATGTTTCAATTATAAGGCAGTATTTTCACGGAGGAAGAACAGAATACTATATATCTGTAGCTATTTTGGGTCAAAGATACAGTCAAGATTTTGATGTCTCTCACTGGAGGCATAGCCTTAAAGCTCTCCATACTGTGGAAAGGTGGGGGTTTCTGTTTAAGCACGCTGTCCACTATCCTATAATGATGAAGATCATATTATATAGTCAATAATTGCAAAAGGTAGGAGATCTGCTGGGGAAAGATGTTTCCTTTGTACCCAAACAATAGGACACACTTCGTACCCTAAAATTAAATTAAACTTCTCAATAGATGCGATCAAACTAATAAATATACATTCCAACCTTACATTTTGGTTATAATGGCCAACAAAATGATCCACTTTTGCAATCGAACAGAGAATGGATGACTATATTATATAAAAGAACTCAAAATATTTAAGTCAACTTCACCCATCATCATCCACATGAAAGGCTATGAACAGCAATCTTTATAAAAATGCATGTAGAATAAAGATATCGACAATTACTATGTAATTTGCATCAAAGTTTGCTTTTAACAGGGATGGTGGTGGTGGTGGTGGTGGTGGTGGTGGAAAAAATTATAGAAAAAGAAAGCGACGGAACCGTGATCTGAACAAAGTGGGGAAGGAGTCAACATCCACAGCAACCAATCCCCATTATTGAAGAACCTACAAAAAATTTAAATCAAAACAAAAAACCCTAACACCATAAATTTATATCAGGAATCTCTAGGGTTTCAGAGTTAGTTTCAGAATAGCTTACATTAAAACTTGAAACAAGCCAAAACCGTAAAATCAGGGTAATCTCTCAAAAGGCACTCACCAAGCACCTGTTTCAAAGAAAAATGTGAAAACCCTTGATTTTTCTTGTAAGAAGAAAAGGTAAGAACCTTTCCAAACAGTGGACCAACAGAACTGATGATTGGCATACCCAAAAGACAAACCCTAACGTACCCAATTCATAATATTACTCAGCAGTATAAAAACCTTACTGCATAATCAATCTTATTATTTATACAAACCAGACGAAGTAATAGATCACGAATTCCTGGGGTTTTTACCTAATTGAGAAAATCATGGAGATCAGAACCGTTCAAGGAAACTAACTAGAGCATCACATAAGCCAAAGAGGTTAAGATTGCAAGCTGAAAACAATTACAATTTCAGAGACAGAAATATCAATCTAAACGGGATAATCAACCGCGATAGCAAATGTTAGAAATAAAATAACATACCTAATTACATGATAAGCATGAATGATCACAGATCATTTTATTTTGCAATGATAACATCCCAGTGAAAATATGGCCGTGAAACAAAGGAATTGTGGAAAAAAGACCAAAGATCATTTATCTTTCTTTTACCAAAAGCTTACTGATATAAAGCATGTAAGTAAATAAATAAATAAATAAAAACCCAGAACAGGGAAGAAAGTAAAGCCGTATCCTTGCATAGATGTGGAGCTTCCCTCATGGCGCTAATTCCAGGAAACTAGAGCCAAAACAAGAAAAAATACATCTTGAACCAAATTATGTATATATATATCGTATTGAGTCAGAAGGAAGAGAAAATAAAACGCACATCATTGATCTTGGTATGATCATGCTGCTGAAAATCCAACCAGGAACAAAAATGGCAAGATCAAGGATATATTTATCCAAAATACCCCAAACATGATCATGAATCTAGGCTCTTGTCTTTTAAAAGAAAATCTAGCGAAGGAGAGAAATTGCAACCTAATTAAGAACGCATTTATAGAAGAAAAGTACACACATACCCACAAGCCAGCAACCATCTTTAAAGCTGAAACTGTAACGGAATAGCAAGGAGAACCTATAGAACTCAGGATAGATAGCGCCACTAATGACTGGATTGATTATGTTGAGATTAACCCATCAAACATCAACTTATCATCAGCTCATGGCGCTATCCCTCCTGAGCTTAACAGATTATCCCATACTTATGCACATAGCATCCATTTGAAGCCTTGATCAAGAAAGCCTGAAGCAAGCAATATTTGAAAGAGCCATAGCTAGGAGCTAGCTAATGAAGCTCCTCAAGTCATGACTCACATGGTGGTGGGTGCAAAGGAGGGTGAGAGTCTATTTATAAAGGGAGGAACGCGGTAGAGCATTATGGAAGGACGGGTTTTTTATCATTTTATTTGTAGTAGTATTTTCTTATATTTTTATATTATGGTTTAAGTCCATGTGTAATGTTTTTCTTACTCTTTACCTCTATAGTCTATATATACTTCTGCCGACTACGTCTTTCATGGTAGGAAGATCACTCGGGATACGGTATGGACTATGGCCTATAATTTTCTAAATTCGAAATTATTTTTTATTTTCTCGCAGCTTTGCCGCATGGTAGCCATGAATTCTTTCAAATTTTGTCTCGAGTAATGTTTAGAAGGAGGGAGCCTCAATATTGTCTAAGATGCACTCTACCATATCTTGACCACTGGACAATTTGGACTAGATAGTAATTGACAAGCGAGCTAGCTAGTTTCAACCTCCAAGCATTTCCAATACAGCAATGACATGGTTATCGTTGTTGGCATTAATGAGGCATTGAATTGTTTGGAAACCAGCTGTTTACGGCTGATCAAAACCATATACTAATATTTGTTCTCCATAACGTCGAGTTCAATTATAAGATAATTACACACACACACACACACTCATTTACCAATCCGTTAAGCCTCTAGAGATAGAGAGTTATATAAATTGGAGACAATATCCAGTTTACGATCCATGATCTAGCATTTGTACAGTGTCAAAACCTAATGCTTTTTGCTTGTGTTTGATGAGAGTTTTCCTGTCCGAAACATATCCTGATCTCTTACCTACTTCTTCTTCCTGTTACGATGTTGAAGGATTAAATATATTTGTACCCTGGTCTTATTTCCTCCTTCACAAGTTTATCAGTGAGCTAGCTTTTTCGGAAATTTCAAACTTACATCGAACTAAATAAAATATCTCAAGACGTCCATTTGGCATTATGATCCACTTTTTCGTTCATCAATTTAATTGTCATTGTCATATTGAGGAAGCTAAATTTCAATATGTATCGAAATAATTGCTCATACATATTAATTATATGGATATATGTACGTTTTCTAACATGAATAGGTATAGATGTAACAAGGGGCGAAATCAGTCGAGACTGACAGGGGCTCGAGCCGCCGAATTAAAAAAATTCCATGCTTTCTCCTTGAAGAATTTTAAATTTTAGAGCTAAATCCAGTAAAATTTAAGTTTTGTCCTTTGAATTTTTTTCTAATCCTGGCTTTCCTATAAAAAATCTTGTCTCTGCCCAGATAGGGAATTAACTAGATTAGTAAAAATTGTATTGATTTTCAGAATCTAGTCTTTTTAAGAAAAAAAACCTGCTTAAAGCCTTTATTGATCCAAAACAAGGCTGGATTGGTGCCTTTCAGAACATACATAAATGTTTGCGGATGATTCATGGGTGAAAAAAAATGAAGCCTTGCTACTGGTTACCATGGAGGCCTTCTCTCTCCCTATATTTTTTAAACTGATAAGGTTATTGTTTAATTTATCAGGTTTTAAATTTATTTTTTTAAAATTATTAGTTTAAGTTTTATAAATTTTAAAATTATTAAACTTACATAATTATTTACTTTAAAACTCATATAATTAATTAAAATATACATAAATTAACCCAAATACTTACATGAATTAAAAGAAAAATACTGAAACGTATCATTAATTAATTGAGCTTTGGGCGGGGGCAGGGTTCAAGGAGTTGCCTTTACTGTTATCCCACGTCACTTGCACTCTGCTGTTTCTTAAATATTTTTATTTATTATAATATATATATATATATAGATTTTTTTAATATATTTTTATAGTTTAAAGAATTTAAGTTCAAATAAAAAAATTTATATATACATATAATTAAATAAATTAAAAATTATATTTAAAAATAAATAAATAAAAAGCCATTAACAATACCTAAAATTAAAACTTGAAAAATTAAGAATATTTACCCAGTTGTATTCACTAAATTTATTTATTAAAATAATTTTTATATTTAAACAAACAATAATAAAAATACATCATGTAAAACTGCACACGTTATAAACATTATGTGAAAATAAATCGAAATAAATTTCATCCATATAAAAGATTAAAAAAATAATTGATAAATCAAAAAAACTCTTTAAATTTAAATGCATAACTAAAAAAATAATCATCATTTTAAAAAAAGCTTTCTAAACAAAATAAATAAGAGAAAGGGTGCTAGTTTAAATATAAATTAAAAATAAATAAGAGAAAGGGTGCTAGTTTAAATATAAATTAAAAAAATTTAAAGAAAAAACCATAATTGCTTTTTAAATAATTAAAAAAAAGAGCAAAAACTAGGTGCTGCTAGGCTTGACTTGCTTAATCTATTTTGTTAAGGTCCGCGCGATTGGGTCATGATTTTTTTACTATTTATAACTAGGGTGGATGACATGCCCTGGATTTTTATGGAAAAAAAATCAGACAACGCATCGTTTGATTTGCAATGGTTGGAAAATCAGGGCTTCAGTTTTTTTATATCAAAAAATCTATTTTTCAACCCATTCTTACTCACAATAGCTATAAAATAATGTAGGAACCGTGATAAACTTATATATGGCCTATAAAAACCCAAACAATCGCTTTAGGAACATAAATTAACCCAAGTTTAAAATCAACTCGGGTTCAAATCTATTTTTTCACGAACTTTAAAAAGTAAAAAACACACGATGAACTCAACTCATCAAATGTAACCACTTGACATAAATATCGTTTGTTTTAGTGGTTTAAATTAATGTCAGCGACATTTTTTTTCTCTATCACCTAAATTCAATGATACCTTTCCTTTTTTTTTTCTCTCTCTCCTCTCTTAATCAGAGATTGAAAAATAATAAAAATGAATTGAAAAAATATTGAGGTGCTAAAATTATATAATTTGTGTTATTTTTAAAGTTCAATAATCAAAGTGTGTTTTTTGTGAAAACTTATAGCATGTCACTTATACTTGATATTTTATTTTAATTTTAATTTTAATTTTAATTTTAAAAAATCAAAACCAATTAATTTTTAATTAGAACTAAATCTTTAAAAATATAAAATTTTAAACAATTTATTCGCAATAACACGTGAAATGATGAACAATAAAGTCTTGCAAGTAAAGAAACCCAAAAGTTTTAGAGGAATACTAAATACTCTTGGAACCCCATATTCGTCAAAGTAAACATCATGACTTAATAATCTCAATTAGAGTCGGCAAAATGATATTCCATCATCCTGCATCACACTTAGAGCTTGAATAATTACTGATTGATCATCATTTAGTCTCTAGCAACTAAGTGTAATTTAAGTGCTTGAATGCTTTAAGTGTATTATTTAACTGTGATACTGTGACTGTCACTGTCTGTCACTGTCACTGTCACTGTCACTACCCTTATCTAGAAAGGCGTTTGTGATCTTTTTGCAACTTTACTCTTTCTTTTGCAGGGGTAAGAACATGATGCATGGCATTGGTGGTTGCATTTAATTTGCAATGAATCCTTCTGTTATTTTAAGAGAAGCATAATTGGGTTTTCGATCAGGAGTGTGCATGTCCAGGAAAAAACCGGCTTTTCTGCACCAGCCATCCGCTTCAGTACTTGCACGAAGGACTGGAAATTGCTAAAAAAAAAAAAAAATCGAACTAATTTTTTTTATTAAAAAAAAATTAAGTGATGATAGTTTTTTTAAACAGGAAAGAAAAATTTAAGAATTTCGTTAAATCTATTTGATAATATAATAAAAATTAAAAAATAATATTTACTATGCAAAACTCGTGATTTGACACACGAGATTGTGATAACTCCTTGTAAAGATGAAATCATAAAAAATCAATTGTAAAAAAAAACTTGAAAAAAATATTTAAGCAAACACAGTTCAATTTTTTAAATTCGTGAACCAAAAAGTTAACAAAATCCCAATAAATAAAATGTTAAGGGATAAAATTAAAAAAAAACTCTAATAAAAAGAAATTAAAACTAAACAAATTGTAAAAAAATAAATCTAAAATAAAATAAAATGAACTAAACGAGTTGAATAAATATTTTAACTAAGAGAATGATATAATTAAAAAGATAATTTAAGTAGGATAATGATTAAAAAAACTTAACAATGGGTAAAAAAATTTAATGAATGTTAAATGGTAAGAAAATCTCAATTACATGTATTATTTCAAAATTTGAAAATAACTAAGAGCCAAATCTAAAATAAAACAAAATTAAAGAATTATTTTAAAAATACAGGAGAAAGCTCTGAAACCAAGAATGATAGAGAAAATTAAAAAGCCACGATAGCAAGACCCTATATTGTTTTTTAGACATATGCTGCCCATTAATGGAGGTGATACCGTGAAGGATAAAAAGCCATCATGAAAGCTGGATTTAGCCTTTGTACAACGATGTACAGGCTGGACGAAGATCGTGGGCGCATTTACACATGTTCGCGTGAATGTCACGTGCAATCAATTTTTTTAAATTAATTAATATTTTATATGTATTTAAAATATTAATCTGCTCTTTATCAAACTTGATAATTAAAAAAAAAAACAAATGGAAAAGACATAAAAACACCTTCACTCAAGGCAAAGACAGTTTAAATTCAATGGCATTGTGTTAATTTTACTGTACAATAAAATATCGCATTACTTCGCTGAAGGCCATTTGTGTTTTGTTGTCAGTGGCGTAGCGTAACTATAATTTTACTGTTATAACTCACAAACTACAATAAATATTAGATTATTTTTTAAAATATTTTTAAATAATATTTTTTATTTTTAAAAAAATTTATTTTAACATCAACATATTAAAATAAAAAAACCAAATTTTTATAAAAATTAGCTCAACCTCGGCTCCTCTTTCAGTAGCTACTCCCATGATAAAAGCTTGTGACGCTGCGTGCGCAAGTTTCAACGCATGAAGTTTCATAGTTTTCGAGTATCTTGTTTTTAAATAAATATTTCAATTATTTAAAATTTCACGATCAAATTAATGTTTTTATGCACGGAAGCATTAAAGAAATTAACAGACTTACAAGTTTTTACTTGATTTTTAAATTTTAAATAATTGAAAAACTTATTAAAAAATATTAAAGATAAAATACTTGATTATAAAAATTTGAAAAATTCAAACATTAGGTTACATGTACAACAAAAACAACTATATATAAAAACATAAACACCATTGAAATAAATGATATGACAAGAACATCTTTATTATCTAGTGTATTTCGATGATTAATTGGTGTTTTTTTTTACCTCCTCTTACCTTTTTCCCCTTGTTCGTAGAAAAAAATCTAATAGATCTCACTGGCTTTTATATGTTCATGATAAAAAAAATATATACATGATATAGTCATGATAAAAAAAATACATCGTAGCTGGATAATACTCACGTAATTTGCTATTTCAAGACAACAAAGTCCAACAAAAACTAACTTCCCAGATGAAAGTCTTGGGTTATTACTTGACTTTCAGACCATTATCCTTCTTCTTTTCACAAATGATTTATTTTCATGTTTTAACTTCGTAAAATGGCTTAAGCATGAGATAGCCACCCAAAAAACATCGATCCTGTATTTTTAAATCACTCTTTCTTAGCAAAAAGTCAATCTAGTTGGTACACTAGTGGATTGATATCTTGAGATCGGATTCATCTAGCATTAAGTGGAAGGGTGCCAGGCCCTTGTTCGAGTATTTTTTTTAACGAAAGAATATTAAAGATTACTTAAAGTATTCTATAAATGTATGGTTAAAGTTTCATGTAAAGATTGGATTGTATACCCTTTGAGAGATCAGACAATATTAATTCACGAGCTGACCTAGCTAGCTGAACTTCAAGATGAAAAGTACACTAGGGGGAAACAGGAAAAAACACAAGTGAAAGGGTAGTCCCTTGAAATTCTGTATTCATTGAGGAGCAAAGAATAATACAAGGGTGGAAGAACTGAAAATCTGCCTTGGGCCCTGGTCATTCTATACCCTACTTTCTCTGGCTCTCGAGGGTGCAGCACCCCTCGGCACTTGGTTCAGCTTTTCGACAGGGGGTTTTTCTTGGAGACCCCATCTCTCCTCTTTCTTTTCTTCATTCATCAGTACATACCTGATACCTCCACAGACTCAGCTATGCCTGCTAGTCTCTCGAAAATCGTGACCCCTGATGATCTGCATTTCATTAATTTTATTCTGGGAAACCCACATTTAATCGTAAGGACATTAATGCCTTGATAGAATCTGACCGGCCCCTCTCCATCCTCTGCCGAAAAGGTGATGGCAATCTTTGATCCTTTTTGGCCTATTAGGGCATTTTTTAACTAGTTTCTCATGTCTTGTCTCTAGCCAACTAGGTTTAGAAATCGTAAAAAATCATGAAAACCTTGTATGTGTTTGTCCTTTTGTTTTTGTTGGCTTGGTAAAATCCTTTCCTGGCTAATATATAGTCGAAACCAAAGGTTAGCAAGTCAACAAAAGGTAAGAAAATTAATAAATGCGTTACAGAACAAATACCGCAAAAACATAACTATATTAAAAACTATTGATTAAATATTAAATGTCTAATTTTATATATGTACTACTGGCTATTCTTTTTTCACAGGTCATATAAATCAAAGCGTGTTGGAATACTGAGTTTAATATCTTTCATGTCACGAAATTAATTTAATTACCGCAACAAAAATCTCTTGCGTGGTGTAGAAGCAAATTATTTCCGAGCAAATGCTATTACGTGATCGATTCTATGACCATTAATTAATATATTGGAAAATATTCAAACCTTCTTGCATGTGGTGGTCAATATAGACGGGTTTTAGGGTACCATTCCACCACTCTCTCTCTCTCTCTCTCTCTTGTTTTTTTCTTTTCTATTTCCTGTGTGGAAAAGCTAAGTGCAACTTAGTCCTTGTAATTTATCAATATTAATTAATTAATTTTTAATAATTGAAATAATTAAGTATTTCATTGATGGATTTGGATTATTTCAATTTATTGGGTTTTCCTTTCTAAATATCTTCTTTTCTAATCAAATTTGCTTTGCTTTTCTTTAGTTTTTTTTTCAAAAAAAAAAAACATGAAATCAACAAAATGATTAAATTATACAGATCTAAAAACAGAGAAATTAAATATTTAGTTTCTAAAAACTCGAGATCTGATTAATTAGTTTTGTCACTGTGAGCTCGAATCTTTAGCCTTCTTTAGCATTTGATGCGGTGATCAATTTAGTTATTCTGTAATAATTGATACGTCTTGTTGTTCCCTTCCCCATTAATACTAATAGCTAACCATGGATATGTATATCAAATTTTGGTAAAAATAAAAATAAAAACCTTCTTCATATGAAGGTCTCTTCCAATCCCAAAAAACAAGTTCATTACAAAAATAACAAAGAAAGAAATAACTCTAAACGCTACACAATTTCTTGACTAGAATTTCGGTCATATTTAATAATGCATTTTGAACTATATTTCAAAGTAGTTTTTAAAGTATATACAGATTGCAAGGATATGAAAATGATTCTTCGATGTTTTCATGATATTACTGAACACGGTACTCCGACGGCAAATAAACAATCAAAGCCCCTTGACCATGTTTGATTTGGAGTTGTATAGCCTAAACTATTAGCTATGATCCGAGTGTTGGCGTGCAAATAACTCGCAGCTCATAGGGCGAGAGGGAATGACAAAAGTTTGATGATGGACTTGAGCTAGAGTTGAAAGCAATTCTCAAAGTATGTATAGTTCGAAAAAGTAACAAAACGATAATTTGTAATGTTTTCACAATATTACTAAACGCAATGCTTTACTTGTAAATAAACAATCAAAGTCCCTTGGCATTGTTTGGTATGGTGCTGTATAAGCCAAAACCATTAGCTATGGTCCGAATTTTGGCACCACCAGAAAAACCAGGGTATGCAAATAACTCGTAGCTCATAGGGTGAGAGGGAAATGCAAAAGTTTGACTTAACAATTCGACAACAAATCAAAGAGATAAATTTGGGAAAACTAATCTATAACAATAGGCTGAACGATTCTATTACGTACTAGTTGAGGAGGAGAATGGCCCAAAGCACCTTCTGTAGCCAAATGAGCGAACATGATCAGTTTCTAGCCAGATAAAAAAAGTGTATAGTTTAATATATATATATATATATATATATATGTGTGTGTGTGTGTGTGGATGTGTACAGGTCACGTCAACATACTCGAAAACTCAGGATAGGGCCGCCTCAATGCCAATTGGGTCTCACAGGTTTCTTCTTCAGCTATGCCCCCCCCCCCCCCCCCCTCCCCTGTTATTTTCCAGCCTTACCTAGAATAATGGTACAATCCTTGATAAAATCTCCCACCATGAACTTAGCCCTTTCATTTAATTAACTGAATAATATGAACTTTATCGAGGAGTTTCGGGAATCACAATTGATTATATGCCAGGTTTGTTTTTTCAAATTTGACAGACATTTACTCATCAATTCTTGTATATAATCTGTATATCAAATCTAAACAACTCCTAATTAATTAGATTTTATGTAGTCGTTTACATTCAGATTGCCAAGAACTTAAAGAATAGAGAATTTTTCTCTCACAAACTCTTCTTAAATTTAAAATCAAGATCAAGGGTGCACCCTAGATTGCATAGGATGGTGTAATAAATATATATTTTTTCTAACAGCAATATAGCATACATTTTCATCCTTCAATGACTGGCCTGAAACCCCCACCCTAATGGCAGTTTGGCTGATGTGCCATCCTTGCAGCAGCCTGCAAACTCTGTGCGCTACGTCAGCCCCTACATCCATCTGAAAACTGCATTGACATCAATATCTGGACACTACAAAGTGTGTATTAAACTATTAATTGATTAAAACTATATATTTCTTGCACTTTATTTTTCAAGAAAAGGCATATTGATGCAATTGGATTATGCAAAGCCTTACACTTGACAAAGTAGAACACATTTTTTAGATGAAAAAGCTGTAAAGATCTGAATGGACAAATAAGATCAGCGGCAATGCCAAGCTTAAAAAAACAAAGCTAAAACTTGTATCCAATCTTGATTCCGTACTGCCTGCCCAAGATAAAATTATAGATTGGTCATGGTGTGATTATATCCTTTTGAAGATATGTAATAGCGCGGAGGAATTAGGTGGGGAGGCAAATCCCAAGAGATAGAATTAAGAAAGGATATAAAATCATTAAATCTAGAGAAAGTGGGTGGGAATTTCACAAAGGTCAAAGTGAATGTGTGTGGGGGCATTGGTCAAATCACGAATCTCCGTATGAAAAATAAAATATACTCTATGAATTAGAGAAGAATAAGACTTCTCTGTTAAGGGGTCCACAACCCGACAATCTCTTCATATTTGCTCTCCCACTTGTCTTTATCTTAGCGATACACCTAACGTCAGAGCCGGATCTGGCCCCTATGACTGACTCCCTTTCATTTTTTATTTTTTTAATTGTGGATATCCAAATTAATTTAGATGATTAATTTTAAAATTTAAAATTAATATTTAAGATAATTTTGTACTCGTTTTAAGTTTTATGGAGCAAGCTTAGTATCTAATATAGAATTACCGTTCAGTTCTTTATTTTTTAATTTTTTTTATTAATATAGAGATCCACATCAGTTTAAACGTATCTCAACTAATTCTATAAATTTTAAAATTGGTAATCTTATAAATCTTAAATAGTCATTATATTATTATATTAACAAATTCATGACTCAAATTTAAAATCATAAAAAAAAAATTAATCTAAATTTTTATTACTACATCACCGTTTAAATGGTTGCATTTCTTAATTTTAATTTGGTGGTGGTTTACAACACCCTACATCGTGGCTTCCATAAGACTCCATTCTCCTTTTTAATTATCACCTAATACTCTTACCACCTGCAAACCTTTTTATCAAAATAATTTCGTTGAGGTTTCAGTAAAATAACTTAAAACGAAATTCGCAGAACCCAATTAATCTATCCTTGCAAGAAATTTTCGATTTGAGTAATGAATATATATTTCTGCAAATTGCCAAGAAAAAGAAGAACCCATTCAGTTTTAGATTGAATATGAACACAAATTCCTATAAATTCTTAGAAACCGAAACGAGACCAGTTTACCTGGAGATATTAATTGGTTAATTTTCGTTTTAGTTTCTTTTTCTTTGGATTTAACTAAGTTTTGTATTCTGTTAACAATATATACAATTACAAGGTTTCTACTCGCAATGCAAGATATCGGGCTTCCTTACAAGAAAATAAACTTGAAATGTTTTGAGGTATATATAAACCAAAAAGAAGTGAATAGATCCGAGTAAAATTGCTTTGCCACCTTCATCAAAATATCACCTATATTATGTAGCCATGGAACTTTTCCCCAAGGACCTGACATAAGATACCTGACATAATGCATACATCAAATTGAGAACGATAGAACATAGCCAGTTATGGCATCTACGTTCTCTCATGTGTGGAGGTGCAGCATACGTTTATAAGATCGATCCAAAAAGGGAGATCTCTTTAAAGTCACATGCTTCCTCCGCCATAAACTCCATTCCAAGTTCGGCAACAAAGATGAATAGCGATGTACATTTCTTGCCATGTTTGTGTATGGATTTGACGGGGTGGCTAATGTACCCACGATACACTTGTATTATCAGATACGAGTTCCATCTTCCTCTACTTGACTTTCATAGCTTGGACATACAAGGAAAAACTCTCCACTTGGATGGTGCATGATCAATCCGGATACGATAAGAAGGCCTTGGTTGTTATTTTTTTTAGCGTTTTTAAATGTTTGATGTTTTTTAATTAAAAATATATTAAAATAATATATTGTAATGAAAAAACAAATGCTCACTTAATTAACCAGGGATATCTGCCAAGAACACAGCTAGTCTGACTTCTTAGATAAGCATAACCTATCCCTTATTAATGACGAAGTCAAATTATACAAGTATCGAATGCTTGTATGTCTCTGAGACATGCATGTGACATCCCCCAAGTTGGGCTAGGAGCTACAATTCTGAAGTGAACAGTGCTTATGATGCAGTTGTTATTTTCAATATTGATATAAAACCAGATATGGCAAGAACTGACTCATTCGCTTCTTACTCGATGCAAGTTTGTCATAGCTTAATTATGACTGCATCAAAAAATCTTGATAATTAAAGCTGTTTTTTTTCTCCCTTTAATTCTCTTCTTTGTAGTTATAGCTTGTGAGGGAGTATGGTTGATATTGTGTTTTAAGGTATTTTTTATTTATAAATATATTAAAATAATATTTTTTATATTTTTTAAATTATTAAAAAATAATAAAATAAATAAATTTTAAAAAAATTCAAACTTTTTCAGAAGTTCATTTTAACCATAGTACTCTCAAACACATGTAATATGTTTTCTTCTCTTTTATTAGCAAAAAACCTTGCAGCCCCTGCCATACAACTTTTTTTAGGCTTGTTTTTCAATGCATCTTTATTAACTTATATATTGGAGCGTTTAATACACAATAATATCTGTTTATTTCATGAAAAATAGTTTTAAAATTTTTTTTTAAAATTTTTTATATTTATTTCTCATTATAAAAGTTAATCAACATAAAATACTTTTCAGTTAAAGAAAAAATTTACTTAATTTTCAGGAAAGTGTTTTTTTTACGGAAAATACTTTGCAGAAGTTGTGAAATTTTTTGAAATATCATGTTATTTGTTGATAATATCAAATTTAGTTCTCAAACTTTTGACTACTATATATTTTGTTTTGATTTTTTTTTCAATTTCATCCCTTAGAATTTGATTTTTATATCAACTTTGATCCTTATTTTTTTATTGTTATTTACTTTTATCTTACCATTTTCTTAATTGAAATATTTTATCTGTCGGATTTGGTCCTTATTATTTTCATTATTACTTGTTTTATTTAAAATAATTTATGAAATTATAATTTTTTTAATTTCATTATCTTTCAACTTTTTTATCTATTAGATTTGATCTCCATTATTTTGATTGTTATTTTTTTATTTGAGATAATTTATGAAATTAGATTTTGTTTTCAATTCCATTCTCATTCAACTTTAATTTGTAAGATCTGTTCCTCATTATTTTAATAAACTTGAAAAAAAAAATTAACAAATTATTTTTCAGTTTATTTTTCATGATATAGCTAAACATTGAAAATTATTTTCTATAATATTATTAAATATTGAAAAATAATTTATTTTTCAGGAATTTATTTTACAAAAAAAATAATTTAAAAAAAAACTATTTTTCACCAAAGGTGTTAAAATGGAACTTGTTTTCCAACCTCTTCATTTTCCGTATTCAAGATTTTTCATTCTATATCAGTACCGTGAAGATCCATCCCATTGTTATAGGTTTTGCATGGAATACTACTGATTTCATGTTTTCATCAACGTTGTACATATTTTAGATTCAACCATGCATCCTCTCCGCTACCCTTTCTAGCTGGTAAGTTCCGAGCTTTGTGTGTAAATGGTAGTTGTGAGTAATGACACGAAGCTATAGATGGTACGTTATCCACATATATTTCCACACACAAGATCATGTGAAAGAGCCAAACATGTTCCGAGAAAACACCGCAGGAGTGCTTTTCTTTTTATCCATTGACATTGGATATTTTTGGTCGTTTCAGCTGGGACATATTTGGCCCAGGGATTGTTCAGTGGATGTGCACGCCCACTTGCCCACCTTTGTTATATTTTCTGGTCAGATCCTGTAACTTCTATTGGAGAGGAAGAAAAAAAATCAAACGAACTCCGATGAAGAGTGGAAAGAGAAGTTCGAAAGCAGGTTTTTGAGACCCTACAGTTAGGTATGCTGGATGTTTGATTTGATAGAACCATCATTTCAACGGTATCCTGTCCTAATTCGGGCTTCTCACATTATGCTGTTGGAATTGAATTTCTCATCCTTATGTTTTTTGTTTTTTTTAAGTTAATGAAGGTGTTTGAGTTATTTTGTATATATTTTGATTAATTTTTATAATTGTGTATATTTTAATTAATTTTACGGGTTTTAAAATTAATAATTATGTAAGTCTTTAATGACCTTGAGATTTATGAGACTCGAGCATGTAATATTTAGAAAATAAATCTATGGTCTCATCAGTTGAGTTACACCTCTCATAATTATTCATTAAATGTTATTAAATGAGTTAGTGGTTATCTCATACCGGAAAGATTTTTTTTTTTATAAAATGGATAAAAAATAAACAAATTAATTCTCGACATTTTCTCTTCTACCAAATATAGAACACACACACAATCAAATGGATTAAAAAAAAAACTTTGGTTTCTTCTCTTCATTTTTTTTTTATAGATTCCGGTTGGGTTTGCACGAATTAGCCATGAGAGAAAACTCGTCTCGACTTTGGGCGATGGGCCATTGGCTCGGTCCGGGCCTGAATTTCTGAATGTGTACTTTAATTTCGTATGAGTTTCTGCTAGCTGACATCTAACTCTTTCGTGGATGCATGGGCCTATGATCAGGGGCAAATTAATTAGCAAATTTGGGCTGGGCTTGATCGAATCTGGTCTCATGACGAAAATTGCCCAGTAACGAACAGAACGCTTAAAGTTGAAAAAATGGCTCCAAGTGCTGTGGTGATTTTCATTCATGTTTCACGGGATTGTTAGTTTAGGACCATATTCTGCAACACTGTGCCCATGCCTCATCATCCATTTTGAATATAAAATATTTTTTATTTCAAAATATATTAAAATAGTATATATTTTGTATATTTTATTTTAATATAAATATATCAAAATAAAAAAACAAGAAAATAATTTAAAATTTAAATAAATATAATTTTTTCAAAAATATAATTAAACTACAATATTAAACAGGGATTTATTTTTACATCCAAGATGGACAGTTTGCAGTTTGGACACCTTCTCTTCTTTCACTGTCTAACAATTTGCATGATATGAATTAATCTCGCTCTCAATCTCAACTGAGAATCGTCAAACTTCTTCTTGATTTTATTTTTATTTTTTTAGAGGATAAACTTTGAGTCTTTTCATATTTAATTAAGAAGTTAAAATTGATATGTGGATCCTCACAGTGAATTTCACAGAATTTATTAAAGTTATAAATGACCACGAGTAAAAAAAAAATTATGCAGATATAAATGGTACCGAAAGGAGCTGAGAAAAATAAAAATGGAAAAACAAAGAAACGATGCCGTTTACAAGTGGACATCCCATGCCCAACTGTCTCGAACTCTCGTTTAACGATAACAAAAACAAACCAAGAGATTTTAACAGGCCACCATTCAAAAGAATCTCCATCCACAAAGTTTCTAAAAAGAAAGAAGATATAAAGTAAATACGTGGCTGAGAGGCAAGGAATTTCGCCCTTTACTGAAAATCGAAACCAACAAAAATAAGAAGCTCTATATTCGTAACTTGCGTTAAACTATAGAAATGAAGAGTGAATAAGAGGGAAAAAAACCAATGGCTTCATCATGTCTGAATTCTTTAATTCTACCACCTTGTTCACTTCCTCGTAGAGTAACAGAGACTTGTGCTTCTTTATCTTCTTCTTATCCCGCGTTAAATCCTACTAGCAGCAGCACAGGAGGAGCCTTGAAGCCTATAGTTATCAATGGAGACCCTCCTACTTTTGTCTCTGCTCCTGGTCGCCGTATTGTAGCTGGTAATTTACTAGTCATCATCTCCCTTTTTGGTTTTGGTGCTTTTGTTTTACTCTGTCTGAGCTTGGTTCTTAGTAGTATCCACACAGTATTGTCATTTTCTGGTATTGGTGAGTTCTTTATATACTTCAGCTTCATGACTTAACGAACTTGAATTGTTGGAAGGCAGTCTTAATGTTGCAATGCAAAATTTGAATCATGTAACAGAAACTAAGTTAGTCCTGATTATTTTTGTTGAACGCACCCAAATTAGTAAGTTTGACTAAATTTTCAGAGAACTGAAACGCATATTTGTATCCATTCTACATGTTGATATACACTAGTATGGGTGCTCGTAATTTTCATTGATTAACTCAAAGGATAATATACAGATTCTTGATGGTTACTGGAGGATGTATGCTTAACTTAATTGGGGTTTCCCCACTATGGCATTCAAGGTGCCATTTTGCTCGGCTGTGATGTCTTTTGACATTGAGTCCTATTTTGGAAGGAGATTTGTGAAATGTTTTTGTTAGTTTTGTACAAGTCAAAATTGATTTTTTTTTTTTCATTTTTCAAAGCGATTAAAGATATCTCTGTGAAGATTTCATGTGGAGATTGAAGAGAAACAATATAATCTCTTTCAATTTATTGTGTTGGCTTTTATGCATGCCATTCATTAACTTTTTCTTCACTGTCTACTTTGACTTGTATTCATAGTTGGAGATGTTCATGGAGATCTTGACCAAGCAAGATGTGCGCTTGAGATCGCTGGCGTACTGAGTTCTGATGGTCATGATTTATGGACTGGTGGAGAAACCGTATGTCTCTTATTCGTCTAATATGCAAAAAACTTTGAACTACTATTGGTCTACAATTTATGGACTGTAATCTTATATGATATCATTAAGATAACACTATCCTCTTCAAGCTTCTATATTTGTAGTCTAATGTTTTCAAATCCTTCTTTGGAAATGTAGGTATTGATTCAGCTTGGAGATGTACTTGATCGAGGTGAAGAAGAGATAGCAATACTGTCCTTACTACGCTCATTGGATATTCAGGCAAAAGCTCAAGGTGGAGCTGTTTTTCAGGTTTGTAGTACTAAAGGTTTGTAGTACTAAAGATGGAAATAGCTCTGTCAGTGAGGCAACATCAACATCAACATCATGCCACAGCCACATTTTAAACATTGCACAACAGTATATGAATTAAGGATTATTGAAGTTCATTTAGGATTCCTACCTCTTATGTCTCAAGCGTATAATCTTCTGTCATCCTGCAAACTTTTCAGTAATTTGAGTTCAATATATTCATTTTAAAACATTTCTTGTGAAACTCCAAGATATTATTCTCCTGTAAAAATTTTCTTGATTTATGTTTTAACTATATTATTGTTTTGATAATAGGTCAATGGGAATCATGAGACTATGAATGTGGAGGGAGATTTTAGATATGTTGACTCGGGGGCATTTGATGAATGTTCAGATTTCCTGGCCTACTTGGAAGACCACCAGTACAACTGGGAAAATGCTTTTCTTGGCTGGATTGGAGAGTCTAAAAGGCGGAGAGAAGATCGAAAATTGTCTCAGAATCACTGGGGTCCTTGGAATCTGGTGAAGGTACAAAAATCCTGTCCTTTCAGTTATCAAATGCAGTGAACCTATCTGCTCTCCTTCTGTTCCTCCACAGAAACTCTCCGTCTTTGCCTTTACCTGCATATGGCGCATTTACTGATATCACCTTAAAATATTAGGGCAGAGGCAAAAGGGGGTAATTGCCAGATCAATCTTGTTGAGACCAGGTGGTCTGTTAGCATGTGAATTGGCGCGGCATGCAGTTGTGCTCAAGATCAATGACTGGGTATTCTGTCATGGTGGCCTCCTTCCTCGACATGGTAAGAAATAAAAATAGCAGCATCTCTTCTTGGAAGATTTGGTTGTCATGCTGTTTATGCTTGCTAAGACATGTAAGATTTTTTTCTTTTCTTGTTTGAAATGCCTGATAGGAGTATTGGTACTTCTGCAGTTGCATATGGCGTTGAAAGGATGAACTATGAAGTATCTCACTGGATGAGAGGTTTAAGTGAGGATGATACTAGTCCTAATTTCCCGTTTATAGCCACAAAGGGTTTTGATTCTGTTGTTTGGAACCGCTTATACTCAAGAGACATGCTGGGTTTGGAGGGCTATCAGATTAACCGGGTATGTATCCTTTGATGGTGTGTATTTCTATCTCTTTCTTGCGAGGGAATCAGGCAGTTAAAAATAATATGAAATGAAACAAACTTGTTGCCACTGAAAACTACAACCACTGTTTATCAGAGCATGCATTTGTCTGCCAACTTGATTTGCTTTAGGTTGGATTACTTTGTCTTTGAAGCAAGAAGAAATCAACCTCTTTCAAAATGAGATTTTCTGATGTCGTGTTTTTTTTCCCATGATTTTTACTCAATTATTGGAGTCAAGCTTGAACTGTGCAATCTTAATACTGTAGTAACTTCTCTGGCTTCTGGAACTAAAAACTGTATGCTCATCAGATACAATCCGTTCTTGAAGAGACACTGCAATTGCTTGGAGCTAAGGCAATGGTGGTAGGGCATACTCCTCAAACTACAGGCGTAAATTGGTACTCATCTATACTGTCTTTAGTTAGGTTCCAATTTGCATCATAATATGGCAGCTATATTTTCCTGGTCGTAGTTCTGAAATTCTGTGTGTTTCTTGCAGTAAATACAACTGTAGCATATGGTGCATCGATGTTGGAATGTCCAGTGGAGTTCTAAATTCAAGACCAGAGGTAATTTGAATTTGGAGTGCCACAATTCTGCTGCATAGAACACGTGAAAACATAAAAAAGGAAAATTAATTTGCTTCAAAAGATCTTGCACCCAAGTTGAGGAGCCCCTGTAAAGCACTTCTTTGTCATCTAAGCAAACAACGAACCACTTAAAATGTGATGGATTTTTATTCCTTCACTTCCATTCTTCAGGTGCTTGAAATAGTAGAGAACAAAGCAAGAGTAATAAGGAGCGAAAGGGACAGATTTAGTGAACTTCAGGCTGTTGATTATACATAAAGAGAAGCAAATGAATTGACCAGGTATTGTTCTGAATCAATTTTTCTTGTTTGTTGCTTTATTTCATGCCCCACGTAAAGTAAAATGCTCTGCAAGGACACAGTTCGGCTTTGCAGATTCTGCGTTGGATGGATATAACCATCTGCCGCAATGCTTTTTAGCTTGTAATATATTTGCTTCTGAAAAGCTGCATTATTTATTATATGCCGTGCAGTGCTGGGCAAGGCCTATACGAAAAAAAACGTGAAAATTAGGGCATATCACTTCCAAAATGATGGGGGATTTAAGGGTTCTATTTCTGTTTTATATGTTCGCAGGAATACACCTACCTTGACTTTTTTGGTGGCGGATTCTCTTCCCATTGGTTAAATTGTTTTGTAATTAAAAGAAATAGTTCAACATCAAATCAGCAAAGGAGAAGTGGAAATTCAGACAAAAAGTCCAAAGTAATTACGCGCATAAACGGGATGATATACGGGGAACCAGCCTTCATATTGTTGTCTACTGAAGTTGGTAAATATTAGTTTGTAATAAGAACAGAAGCAGGCTAGTGATGGCCACATAAAAATTGATCTATATCGAGCAAGAATAATAGCACTAGCAGGCTCCGGAGAACACATATCAAGGCAAGACAGACCTGGTTGCGGAGATAATGTCTGGCCTCCCCGTTATTTTCCCTGGGGCTCATATTTGTATCAACGAACGCCATGGTATATGCAATTTATCCACTATATTGCTTTTCTTTTTTGGCATTTTGGGTTTCTCGCTGCATTATTCCTCGAGTAAGAAAAACCAAATCAGCTAGTTCTTTATCACTGCATAAATCTAGCAAAATACCGAATGAAGAAAACAAGAGCTTCAAAATTGGAATTCAACTCCTGTTAGCAAAACGAAGCAAAATATTTTGTGTTAAATGATCCATGAACTTGAGGGTACTCAAATTCGATAAGTATCATATCAAGGACTTCAAGTAGGTCATGATATTATTATTTTAGAGGGTAAATTAATTACACGGACCCTCTCAGTCTCAGTCTCAGAATCGCAAATTACAGATGCTGTTGAGAGGTTTTTTTTTTTGGAATTTAACCAAAATCCTCCTGAGATTTCCTACTCTCGATGAGAAAAGCCTCATTTTAGATGTTCGATAGTTCCGTCAGAATTTTTTTAAAAGTCATTCCCGAGACTTTTATTATTTATTTTATTTTTTGACATGGCCTGGTTCTGATGTTCGAGACCTCTCCAGGTGAAGAGAAGCATTCTCCTTCCTTCTTCCTTGGAACTTTCTCTCATCGACTCCTTGTTCTCTATTTTTTCTTAAACGACAATAACAGAGTGAAGTTATGTGCCCTAAAATAAAATAAAGAACACAATGCGAGTGTTTGTTTTTGTGTTGATATTACTATATTTTTTAAAAAATATTTTTTTATTTTAGATAATTTTTTTGTATTTTGAATTGTTTTGATATAAAAATTTCAAAAAATAAAATAAAATATTATTTTAATAATTGTTTTTAAAAAAACTAATATCATATTTACCAAAGAGTATTGGTTGGCTGCTCACTTTGGCTTTGAAGCCATCTCCAACGTCTCTCTTTGTAAACTCCGCTACTCAATACCCACACCATTTCACATTATAAAAAACCCAAACAAACAAACACTAAATTCACATGCCAGCATCCTTCACTACCACCACCAACCTCCCTCTTATCCTACGCACCCTCCATTCTTCAACCATGGCTTCTTCTTCTCTCGCTATCCCTTCCGTTTCTCTCAAAACCCTCTCTTTCACTTCCTCTGATGCTTTTAACAAAGGAATTCGAGGATTTGCTCTTAAAAATGGGAACCCATCAAGGGTTTTCATGAGCTTGTCAGTTGGATCACAAACTCAAACTGTTGTTGTTGATGATACTTTGTTTCTCGATTATAAGCCTACCTCTGCCTTTTTGTTTCCTGGTCAGGTCAGTCTTTTATTGATTTCTTTTACCTTTCTAATTTTACCTGCATTGGTTAATTCCTAATGTAGGAAATCGTTAGATAAGGCTTGATTGATTTTTCTTTAATTGGGGCTGGAATTAAAGATTAAGAGCTAAATTGTTAGTTTGTTGATTAATTAATTAATTGCTACTCCTAAGTCCTAACTAGAGTGGTGTGTTGTTGTTTGTTCTAAGTAATTCAGGGTGCACAAGCTGTTGGGATGGGAAAGGAGGCTCATAGTGTGTCAGCTGCTTCCGAGTTGTACAAAAAAGCCAACGATATATTGGGGTAAGCATTCAAAAAAATTATTCCTTTTTTTTCTCTTTCAGTCAGCTTTAGAAATTCGGCCTGGAATCTATATGCATTGTCTTCGTAAGCATTTGTTGGATGCAGGTATGATCTTCTAGAACTCTGCACCGGTGGTCCAAAAGAGAAGCTGGATTCGACTGTTATAAGCCAGGTACTCCCTCTTTCTGCTATGCAATGTTTACTGCTTTATTTTGGGCTTAATTGTCCTGGCAACAATGAACAGACATTTATGCCATAAGGAGACAAGCTCACCCGATGCAACATGTATGGTTGTGAAGAGACTCTACTTTGGTGAAAAGATGTCAACATTTTCTTTTAAATTACTAGGTCCCATGTGATAGATTTACTACACCAATCGGCTTGATTGGTTAATCTTATTTTTGAAACTAGGATAAATACTATGTCACGGATCTACACCCTTTTATCTAAATAGCTGCATTAATTTCTGGTGATGTTGATGCTTAGCTGTCATGCATGCGGTGTTTTTACTGGTTAAGATTTATAAATGGTGATTAATGGTGAGCATCTGTAACTATCAATGCAGCCTGCTATTTATGTCACAAGTCTAGCTGCAGTTGAGGTGCTCCGAGCTCGTGATGGAGGCCAGCAGATAATTGACTCTGTTGATGTCACATGTGGTCTCAGCTTGGGAGAATATACTGCGCTAGCATTTGCTGGAGCCTTCAGGCGAGCATTTAACTCAAGAAAACAACTGTTGTATTTGCAAACTAAAGCAACTTCATCTAACAATAACACTAACTGAGTTGAAACAATATTGTGTTGATGTGTTTGCACAAATTGATTTATGAGCTTGCTACCTCCTCCTTCATATTCATATTTTAATTTATCCTGCATTGAGCCAAGCACTTTTAGATTACAGTGCTTATCAATATGATGCTTCTGTTAAAATCCTGTTGTGTCATACATTTGGATGAGCTCTTCTCAATAGTTGATCTGACTTGCAAATTAGAAGGACCCAGTTATATTCAAACTTAAGTGATGACTACCTCATTTAGGTGAGCTCTGCCTAACATTTAATGTGACATGCAAACTAGATTAATCCAGCAATATTGAAATCTGATCGATGATTGTCGCTGATGGGTGGTTATCTGGTCATTGCTTATGCTGTGTTCTGTGTATCAGATCGGGGCAGATAGAACATCTTCGTATTCATGTTTTAGTTTGTGCACCATTTACTGTTTTCAGAGTAAAAGTTTTAATCGCTTACAGATAGTATATGCCTATATGATTCCTGCCTTTTTATATGTCTTTGTGTTTATGTATTCACATGTCCTGTTTCTTTGGATTCCATCTTATTATAGCTTCGAAGATGGACTGAAGCTGGTCAAACTAAGGGGTGAAGCCATGCAGGTAATCATAGCTGGCTAAGAGATGGCTATAGTATATGTACCTCGTACTGAGTGTTTCATGACATGTTTTAGTAATAACATTTTCTATGAAACTGCCTACAGGAAGCTGCCGATGCTGCTAAAGGTGCGATGGTCAGTGTTGTAGGACTGGACTCTGACAAAGTTCAACAGTTGTGTGATGCAGCCAATCAAGAAGTTGATGAAGCTGATAGAGTTCAGATTGCAAATTACCTGTGTCCTGTAAGGTTCCTTTAAATCAGATTCTTTTAGTATCAGTGCCATACTTGGTGTATTTATTAACTTAATGTATGAACTTTGGTATTGAATGCATTTTGGTAGGGTAATTATGCGGTATCTGGAGGTGTGAAGGGAGTAGAAGCAGTAGAAGCCAAAGCAAAGTCATTCAAAGCTCGAATGACGGTAATTTTGTTTCATCATTGTCGTCGTCGTCGTCGTCATCATCATCATCATCTTTTCACTGTTAATAACCATGGTTCCGACTTTTCTCAGGTTCGTTTGGCAGTTGCCGGTGCTTTTCATACAAGTTTCATGGAACCAGCTGTCTCAAGATTGGAAGCTGCATTGGCAGCCACTGAAATCAGACAACCAAGAATACCAGTTATATCCAATGTTGATGCACAACCACATGCAGATCCTGCAACAATTAAGAAGATCTTGGCACGCCAAGTAAACTACTCGTAACTTGCTTCTCCATGATAAAGCAGAGGAAACAATAATTTGATCCTATAAATTCAAACTTGCAGGTGACTTCTCCTGTTCAATGGGAAACAACAGTGAAGACTCTCTTAACCAAAGGGCTGAAGAAGAGTTATGAATTGGGACCTGGAAAGGTACAAATTTATCCCCATCTCATAAATTACAGAACCAGAGTCATGTAGTGGTAACTCATTCTAATCTACACTCTTGAAAATTCCCATCTTACCTAGTTTATTAAAATCATTTTACCAGGTTATTGCTGGCATTTTCAAGAGAATGGACAAGAAAGCTGAAATAGAGAATATCAGTGCATGAGAAGGAAGCTAGAAGCATGCCTCAAGTGGTTCCTGATCAACATAATAGCTGGAGCACAACGTGCACAGGACCTTCATTCCAGTGTATGGCAGTTCAAAATTTCTAGGACCATGATTTGCAACTTCAGTTTTGATTTGAGATTAATTTGTCTCGATGCGCACTAGAAACTATATATTCAGATTGTCGACTGCGTCAAATAATTATAATGTATGGATTTTCTTTGTACGTGGAGTAGCATTAAAATAACAGTTTAAAGGGAAGAAGGGGTTAAGGCAAAGTGACTAATTATCACCTTATCTCTTTGTGATCTGTATGGAGAGGTTCTATCCAAGCCTGCTTAATAATGTTTCTGGCGTGCCTTGCCACCCTAAATGCAAGAAAATTCTTCTCTCACCCCTTTGTTTTGCGGATGATTTAATGGTTTTTACTAATGGGCTGTGAAATCTGGGGAATTTGCCTGTGAGATATTTAGGTGCTACCCTTGTTACAAAGAAGCTATGATGATTGTAAGCCCCTTATCAGTAAACTTCCTGTTCTAACTCCGCGTTGGGCATCAAAAGGTCTCTTTTGCTTGAAAATTCAGTTGGTTTCCTCCAAGATACTTAGTATGCAAAACTATTGGTTCCCGTTTTTGTCATCTCATCCAAAGTCATCAGAGGTAGAGCAGAGATGCTATGCATTTCTAAGGGTAAAGAAGGTTTTCGGCTGCAGGGGCAAGTCTCATGGAAAAGTGTTACTCTTCCTAAGCAAGGTGGTGGATTAGGTCGATAGAAGTGTTGCTCTGTCACTCTTCCTAAGCAGAAGGTGGATTGGCCTCTTCCTAGATCGGATGTATGGTGTGACTTTTTGTGGTGTTAGCTTGTGATTTTACCGTGAAATCTTTATGTGATCACATCAGGGAGAAGCAAGTGAGAGTTGACTTTCTACCATAAAAGAAAAAGAAAAGGAAAGTAAGAGTAGACTGGTATAAGGTGGCATGGGGTAGTTTGCACACACCAAGGCATAGCTTCATTGTGCTGTCAGCTATTTTGAATAGGCTCACCATCAAAACAGGCGGGTTAGAACGGGATGGAGCATTAAAAAAAGTCTTGTTTTTCTCTTGAGCTGCTGTCAGAGAGGTATGGAGCAAGGATAAATATTTTACAGGCGTGTTGGAGATAGTGATATTGAACAGGAGTGTGCAAAGAGGAATCTGCAGAGGAGGTTTTGCTGCTATCATCGCAAGGTGGGCTTGGGGCTCCTATAATTATGTAATTTGGTGGGAAGGAAATAGGGATCCATGAGGCAAAAAGTTGAACAATCAATGCAATGGGGAAGAATTACCGCAGAATGCTAAAAAGAGCACTGAATTTCTAGAATGGCAGCAAAATGGAATTTCTGGAACTAGTTTCAGTTTTGCTTCTTGTTGAAACGGGGAAATCCCATTTCCATCCCCATCCCCATTTAGCTCAATTGGATTTAAAAACAGTTGACTGATGGATTCAACTACAAATGTTCATAGATTCTTCACATCACACTCCATTAAAAATTTAAAAAAGCTTCAGATACGAGTAAGAAAGGACGCAAGGAATAGTCTTCATAAAGAAGAAATAAAAAGAAAGCAAAATCCCGAAAGCAACATCTAATTTTGAAAGGAAGGTTGATTTCCAGCACCAGGTGGTTGCCTCAATCTCCTAAGCTCATCAATCCACTGCTCTCCACCAACCCCACCCGCCCAGTCAGGAACAAAACTACCCAACGACACACCACGCATTGCCTCCATGACACGTGTCGCATTCTCTGGCGTCAACGGCGCATTCCTTCTACTCTCGTCCTCTCTAAACGCCCTCAAGATCGCCGTCTCAGATTCCTCTCCTACTCTCTCTTCTTCTAATTCCTCTTCATCGCCATCTTCGCTGCTGCTGCTCTTTCCCTCGACATCTTCGTTTAGATTAAGAGTCGAGATTCCATCCTCTGCTTGACGCGCACAGTGGCCGTTGTCAAGGTGGTGCTGCTGGTAATCAGAAAAGTGGGGATTGTTATGGTGTTCTTCATCTGAGTTTGATTGATCGGAGTGGGAGTCATCGTAATCAACGGCTGAGATTGGCTGGTAGTATTCGGGTGTGTCATCGGGATTCGTTTCGGTATCGCTTTCCGAATTGTTGTCTACAAAACAGATAAAAAGAAAAGAAAAGTAAATTCGAGATTAACCAAGAATAAGGAAAGAAAAGGAATGTGAATGTGATTGACTGATTTTACCTTGAAGGAGATCGGGTGGGGAAAAGGGGGTGGCGTTCATTGTTGGAGATGGAGATAGAGAAAGAAAATTTTAGAAAAGCAGGGCCAAGATTGATTGATTTATTTAAAAAATAAAAAGAAAAGTTTCAAAAATACAGAAAGTTTAAAATAAAAATGCTTGCACCAGCCGGGAATCGAACCCGGGTCTGTACCGTGGCAGGGTACTATTCTACCACTAGACCACTGGTGCTTGTTGAACTATGTGTTCAAGATAACGTATATTATTAATTAATACAATCTAACTTTTGGTTGCCTGGAAGAGTGCTTTGTCTGTTTTAACTAGAACCACACGCATTTGATTTGAGCTCGCTCTGCAAAAAGGGTGGGTTGTGGATAGTTACTTGAGGGAGGGAGAGAGGGTCGAATCGGGAAATGGGGATGGTTCCTATATTAAGGGCTTCGATATCTCGGTCTCTCCCAATCCATGTTCCAAATATATCACTATCAAATCCGAATTCAATTCCTAAGAAAAACGAGTTGTTGTGCAGCTTCATCCGAAACCAAAACAATTCGGCGGTGAGCTGTTTTTCCCAGTTTCTTCCTTCTCACTAATTTATCGAAAATTGCAAAAAAAAAAAACGCAATGGTAATGCAGGCAGTTAAGCCTGAACGGGAGCTCTCAAAATTTGCTCCTTCAAAGAGCCTGGTAAGTGTTACCTGCACCTTAAAAAGGTAAGCCAATTGCTTGTTCATCTTTATGCTTTTGGTTGGATGTTAATAACGTTTATTTGAACTTTGAAATTTGGTCTTTTGATAGGTTGAGAGAGGTGGGGATGATGCATTCCTTGTTCACGACTACAATTTGGGAGTTGTTGCTGTTGCTGACGGTGTCTCTGGGTATGAAACCGTACATAAGTATATTACTATTCATTTTTATCACCCTAAAATTCTTGGCATGAAGCTCACTACTAAAACTTCTTATATTACTGATACAAAGACGAGTTTTGTTTCCTCAACACCACCAGTGAGTTTCTTTGTTTGGCTGGTGGAAAACTTGATGATATTACTGTGATTGTTGGTCAGGTTGTGAGCTCACAACATATATTCTTCCCTTGGCTGAGGATCAAACTGGTGAAACTCGTAGAGAACAGGAAAAAACACTCGAATCATAGTCACGAAGTTCTTATTTATTCTTGGCTTCTTGGTTGTCTTGTAAAGTTTGAGGATCTTGTAATGACGCCAAGGAAATTGAAAGTGTCCACATTTGAATATAAATTGACGCTACCATGGAAGCGAAATTACATAAAAGATCACCTCCTCCTTCTCCTCCGCCTACCATAGCCCCTTTTTTCCTTTTCTCCCATCAAGAAGTTAGAAACTTAGCATTACCCTTTCCTTTCACCAATGATGGCCGTGTCACGTGAGTATACCATCGGAATGTGCTAAATGGGCAATCGCTTCTGCTGTCATCTACAGGCCCTCCGTAAAGGTTGATTCAACATGAATGCAGTGACAGTACTCCCAGTATGCTGTAGGGGTGCAAAAGCTGCGGTTTACGAATCATAAGGCCGCAGAAGCACGCGTCCATATGTGGAAGGAAAAAAAAAAAAAGCAAATCCAAATAGAAAAATGATAGTCTTGGTTAAAAATAAACCATCTCCTAATGATGCCATTGAAATTGACCGAGACGAAGGAAAGTTTTACCCGGAGACCATTCTTGTAGATCCAATACTGTCATCTGCTCCTGGCATAACTAGACTCGTGGTATCATTATGTCAACCTATGATATCTTAATATTCGCCAGACGCCATAAAAGAGACCCCCAAAAATAAAACCGAGTAAAAAAAAATAAGCTCCAAAATCATCAATGGAATCACCACGATCAGAAAACTGAGTGGAAATCAATAGCTGCAAAAAGAGAGATAGCAATGGTAACTAACTCTTGAGTATCCAGATAAACGATAAATTTTTTTTTTTGTTGAAATAAAAGAATCTTGCATCATTATGAAACTGAAAATTTTAAGGAAAAAATGCAGGGACAACAGGATTATTAAATGAGCAGCTAAGTATTCAGCAGTAAATTCTATATGACCAATCAATTTGACTAGTAATACCAATTAAATAGACAGCAACTGGGCCTGAAAAAATGGTACACGTGCTTGCTTGTGATCTCTAGTGGGAAGCTAGCATCTCATTACTTGTACACATTATTGTGATGCATCAGCAGAATAGCGAATACCCTTGCGCTCCTTGGTTATTCAAGTGACATTGTCACTGTTACTATTATCATTGAGTTCCTGAAAGAAAGATTTTGAGGCCTCGTATGTAGACCAGGAGATTGCTGCGGCTGGTGCATGGAAGAGCATCCTTGGGATCCAACCTCTTATGAGGCCTCTGTAACCATCCTTTTTAACTATTGTTTTAATCACATCTCCAATTGAACCACTTTTAAATCTGTCGCACCCACAAACACCCTGCATATCCAATCAGTGTTCATTGTTATCGTTAAGAGAAATTTAACACCCGTAATAGATTATACACAAATTAACACATCCTATAGTCTTTATGTGACAATGACAGAAAGTGAACCTGAGAACTAATTTATCATAAGAGTGTTTGATTTTGCGTTTAAAAAATGCTTTTGAATTTTGTTTTTGCTTTAATTTTTTTCTAATGGTTTTGGATCATTTTGATGGCATTATTTTGATGCATTTCCAATCGAAAATCACTTTAAAAAACATTCACTGCCATAATCTCAAACATTACCTCACTCCATCTCCCCTACTATGCAAGGGTTTGCACCACAGGACCGGACACCAATAGGTTACATGATACATCTAGTAGCCTTGGTAGATTCTTACAAGCTTATGCCTTTTGAAATACAAAATGGAGTGGACCAATGAAATTCTTCAAGAGCTTCAACACAAATTTATCATCAATGAACAAGCAACACTTACTAGGCATCACAAAACACACAACAGAAAGACATACAAAAATTGACTAGTGTCCAAGTTAGCTCAGGAGTCGAATTATGTGGTACTTGCATAAGTAGGTGATTACTGCTGGCTAGGCTAGATGGTCAAGTCATTAGTATTTGCGAGGCTCTATGGAAGTCAATTACAGAGAATAGCAGGTGTTTGGTTGAAGAATATCCTAATTTATAAATTGGACATGAGCCCAGTGTTTGCTGCTCCATTGATAGATTGATGTCCCCGCACTCTATTGACTTTCCAGCGATGTTCTTTACATCGTTAGTGGAAGAGGCATAACAAGTTCCTTAACAAACAAACAGACATGCAGAGGTGTGATATCAGTAACATGAGAATACCAATTTAACATTCGGTATTCAACTCTTGTAAAATTCATTTCGATTGAGACTGATAAGGAATAGTCAGATGTGGAAGATTAAACCAAACCCATAAAAGTATAAACAACGAGAGATGACAAATTGCTTCCCTTACAGCCATAATACTTGTAAAGCACCTAATATACAGGGTTTGCAAACTGCTAAAAAATTACATCGGGCTCGGTCAGAAAATGAACTGTTGTTATGGCGTGCCACAACTTTAGAAGATGTTCGGACTATGGCAGCATAAAAAAACCAATAGGATGATATAGATATTAGATATGAAGCCGGAATAGTGCGATTAAACAGGTAGGCATCCTCTTTCTCTATTTGCCTCGTATTTTCTTAAAATTGGCAAAATAGTTCACTGTGAATTAAAAACAGAGCAAGAAGAACAATACCTGACACTGCAACTGAGTTTTAACAACATCGAGTGGTGTGGTAATAGCAGCCGCCAATGCTCCAGCTGCAGCACCAGCAGTAGCATGAAGAACCCAGTTCTCATCATTAACACACTCAGGAGAAATCTCCATCAAGCCCTTCTTCGCAGCCTCATATGTTGCAAAATAAACCGCAGTAAATGGAGCATTCATCAAAACAGTCGTCCTATACGAAGCATAAAACGCACCAAACCCCTCTTCTCTCACCACCCTCTTAACACAATCCCAAACACCCTTATAAACACTATCACTCCCCAATTGCAATCTCTGCTTTACCATATCCATTGGTGTAAAAACCGCATCGCTAGCAACCGTTGCACAAACACCAGAAACGGCGTGAGCAATTGAACTATTTGGGTTGTCTCGCGACAAATGTTTCTTGCAGACTTCATAAACTGAAAAATGGACAGCGTGGGCAGGACCAGCGCCAAGAGCCATGGCGGCAATGCCACGGTAAAGGGAAGAAGGTCCTCCGGATTTGAGAAGGGAATTGAGGACGTGGGGTACACTAACGGATTTAATGGGGCAAGACCCGATTGCTTGCATATGGGTCTTGACTGTATCAACAGGGAACATGGCCATGTGTTCTACAAGACCGGCTATTGAACCGGAAATCATGTATTGCCAAAAATGGAGACCGTCGTAAGAGGTTGCGGAGGAGATTTTCTCCGAGTGGAAATCGGGGCGGAAATCGGTGGGGTTTTGGAATTTGGTGGTCGTGGCATCGGTGGCCATGGTGAAGAATATTTTGTCGTTTTATTGAGGGAATTGGTGGAGTGAAGAATTGAGAGAGTTTGACTCTTCTTGTTCTGAGATAGATTTTGGTGCTGGGTGATAAGGGTTACTTACAGCCATACATACAACACTTACATCTGTTGAAGTTTAGCAGAACGAAAGGGATAAATGGAGAAGGAGAAGGAGAGGAGAGGGTGGTACTTGATGGTTTTGGAAGTTTGACAATTGAACCAGTTAGGGTTTCCAAGATTTTGGGTCTCTCTTTTCTCTACAAAAATATGTGTCATGTAAGATTTGACTTGGTCGCGGTAAGCACGAGGGTTTAGGTGTCCGAATGTCAATACAAGCTAGTCCCTAAATTCTCAACTAATTTTAATTTAGACCTCTAAACAATATTTTTTTTGGTTATTTGATACACACATTACAAATTAAACGTGAGAGACCACATTGCAAAATTATACCATACAAGCAGAATAAACTAGGACAATTGTTGACTAGAAGGTGCACAATTTATTTATTTTTTGGTATAACTAGATATGTTTAATGATGCTTCTATTTGTTATATTTTTCTAGGTTTTCTTATATTATTTAACATTTAACAAAACACTAATAAAGATAGTGCTTTTAATGCCCCTCCTAAAAAAAAATATTAATTCCAATAATGCTTTGTTTTTTTTTAAAAAAAAAACAAATCTATGTTTTATTTTTTATTTTTATTTTTATCTTTTAAAATTTGGTTAGTTAAGGATTGAGTTTCATAAAAAAACAATTATTTGATTTTTATGAGTTATTTTAATCTCATGACCCAGGTCACGGGTTTGAAGGAATAGCTTAGTTGACTCAATTTTTTTTCTCTTTGTTTAATTATTTTTTTTTAATCTCATCCTTAAATATTTTATATCTTAAGAATTATCCTTCATGATTTATTTTGATTTGCTTTCTATGAGGTTATTATAGTTTTGTGTTCCAAGTCATGAGTTTAGTAGATTAACTCGAGTCATATTTTTTGGTTCCGTTTGAGAATTGATTTTTTTAAAAACAATTCATATTTCAATATTGGATTGATTTAGAAATATGCTTCATTATTCGTTTCAGTTTTTTTTTTTATAAAGTTATTGTAGTCTTATGATTAGGGTCATGAATTTAGTAAGTTAACTCTGGTTGTTTGTTTATTTTTTTAATTAATTTTTTTTCTAATTTTATCCTATAATATTGGATTGATTGAAATTTGAGTTTCACAAATTATTTTGATTATTTTATAGGGTTATATCGGTCTCATGACTCAGGTCACGAGTTAGATATGTTAACCTAGGTTAACTCGGGTCTTTTTTTATTTTATTTTATTATTCGATATTTAGTTGATTGAGAATTAGGCTTCACAATCTATTTTAATTTGCTTTTTGTTGGGGTTATCATGGTCTTAAAATCAGGTTGTATATTTAATAAATTAATCTTGAGTTGATCCAATATGTTGTCATCTTGATAATTTTAAAAAATTATCTTAATTTTTTTTGTTAAACTATATTTTGTACCAGTTGTCCGGGTTGTCTTTGAACTTTCTAAGTCAATTAGATCATATCTAGTTAATCCCAAATATTTTTTTGTTTGCTGAAAAAAACATTAGTAATGGTTGAATATTCTTTTTACGTTAAAAAAATTAATCCAACCAACAACATATAGTAGGATATTGATATGGTACTTTTCTATTAAATTTTGTTGTGATCATTGTATTTAAATTATTAAATTAAAAATAAACTAATAAGCATACATAATTTTAATATATATTAAAAATGGTGCCAACTTAACTATTAATTATTTTTTTCTTTAATCAAATCTAGATCATCAAATTTAAAATGTACATACCATAGTCACTTACGAGAGGCAAGAAAATCATCAACAATAATTACTTTGAAAGCACACATCTAGCCAAAGCATTTAATCATGGTGTTTTTATTTTATTCTCGCCGAGGCTACGGATATAGACAGTTTCTTAGCTAAATTCTTTTACTAGATGCTAAAAATTCATCACATGCATGACAAGGTGATAAAGTCGGATCATCGGTGTGATGGCGTGCGCGGATAGAATGGCAGAGCAGACTCTAAATTGAATGGTTTTGAGATTAATAAAAAAAATTATAATTTTAAAAGAGTATAAATTATTTGGATGTGATATATTTGCTATATTGAGTTCGATTTGG
>Ga0325401_1000063_pt1 | contig 57530 bp, 23 predicted proteins | sample PopdelMetagenome_FD_205666 | JGI IMG/M metagenome (GOLD analysis project Ga0325401, IMG submission 205666) | Populus deltoides microbial communities from Bellville, Georgia, United States - Xylem-PdKOR-R2 | ecosystem: Host-associated > Plants > Phyllosphere > Stem > Wood/Secondary xylem | place...
CCTGATTGTGTGCCTCGAAAGAGCTAGAAAACATTACCCCAAAAACAAAAAAAACTAAAAACTAAAAGAATATTTGAGGGGAATACCTATGGATTCAAGTAATGTAATGAGTATTTTATTTTTTTTATTATTTTTAATAATTTTCTTGATAACAAGACTGAAATTATCTTTTTAAATAAATATGTGACTTGATAAAAACTAATTTTATTGTTAAATTTTAAAAATATCCAGTAACAATTAGTACTCTTTTGCCATTAAAATCTGGAAAAAAAAAATCTTTTATTAATGGTTTTTTATTTTTTTCTTTTTATCTGCACAGTAAAATAACACTTATATCCTTAATTGTTTATAAAAATAACTTTGTAGAAAGAAGTTTATTTGTCTTTATATTTTTTTATAAAGTAAAATTACCTTTAATTTTTTAAATTTTAAAAATGATTTTGGCTGGTATTTTTATCTTTGCGTCATGGTTGTTTTTGTAATAATGATATGCCAATGAAAGAGGCTCTTATAATTTTATTTTATTTTTAAAAAAATTTAGTATTGTAAAAATGCTATTAATATTAGAAATCTTTAAATATATTTTTGGATGCTACGACTTCTAACTTAAAATTGACTAAAATTAGAGGTTTTAGGCTCATGAGGTGCGGATAGTGACATGAAGGGGTGTTTATTTTTGGTTCGGTTTGGTTTTTATTAAAAAAATTAACCAAATCGAATTAAAAAAACAAAAACCGAACCGAAATCAGTTCAAACTGACCGATTTTAGTTCGGTTTGGTTTTTAGAATAAAAACCGGTTCAAACTGTTTTGGTTTGGTTTTTTCGGTTCCAGGCTTAAAAAACTGAAACCAAACCGAACCGGTTGGTTTTTTTAAAATTTTAATCGGTTTAATAGGTTTTTTTTCACAGTTCGGTTTTTTCAATTATTATTTTTTTTAATTTTCTCAATTTAATCAGTTTTTTATTTTTTTTAAACACCGATATCTTATGTTAAACAAACAACGCTGTGTTTGGTTACCACCTCATCTCCAACGCTTTGTTTTCAAGAGCTAGGCCCGTGCGCCATACAAGCCCTCGTAGGGCATAGCTTTCCAAGCCCAATTATCCAGTCCTACGGTTTCTCACTCTTTTTTATCCTTTTTTTTTTTACTTTTCTATTGTCGTCATTTAATTTTTATCAAAACTGTTCTAAATAATACTTACTTCTTATTTCCTTGATGCAAGCTATATAATAAATTATTTAAAAGGTTTTTTGAATAGTGGAATTAATTATAAATAATTAAAAATCTTGCTTAAGAATTTAATATTGCACCAGATAAATTTTTTAGAATATATCTTAAATTTGTTGGCTAGTCTATGGATTATGCTAGATTTTTATTTATATTTGAATTAATGTTTATAGGAATAATTTATAAATAAATCTAAGAATTACGTTTTAAATCTTTCTTGGGTATGTATATCGAAATTTGGTTAATTAATTGAACGAAAAGAAAGAAGGGGTGTGTGTATATATATATCATGATAAATATAAACGTTTAATTTGTGATCAATTATTCATTTACTATATTTCATTCACTTATTTTTGGAATATAATTTTTTTTTAATGTACTCAGTATTGTCATACAACTATTTTGATTCATTAATTTGCTTTTCATAAGAATCAATTAAATTAGTTATAATAAATATTAAATAAAAACATAATATAATTAATTAAATGAAAAACATACAGTAATAAAATGAAATTTTTATTCCCTTTTAATATTTAGTATTAGTAAGAAATTTTTTTAAATTCTTTTGCATATCAAGTTAATACATAAATATTTATAAAGTAATTGTTAATATATATTAGCATAGAAAGCTCTAGTCTTTTAAAAAATATTATTCATAAAATTATGATTTGAATGATTGAGAAGTCGTCACCTCGTATTATAGTCACTAAAGAACCTACTGGTCTATAAGAGTCTGGGTAAGTAGATAAGTTGTGCATGGATAAGACGCATCATCCCTAATGTTGGGGTCAAATCAATTTTTTTCCAACCATAAAAAAATAAATAGATTTTAGAAAACCTAAAATCTCATGCATATGAGACAATATATTTTTAAAATACTGAAATTATAACATACGAGATGATAAATTTTAAAAAATATTGAGATGGTGACATATTTGATCGATTCGGACCAATTTACAACTCGAGTCATAAGATCGTGATAATCTTATAGAATACAAATTAAAATAAATTAGGAAACTCAATTTCAACCAATCAAATATTTAAGGATCAAAATAAAAAAAAAATTTAGATTAAAAAAATAACCAAAAAAACAACTTGGATAAACTTAAAAAAAAAAAGGACTAAACCCACGGTACAAGTAATGAAAAGGAAACCCCCTTAAAATAAAATAAAAACAAAAACACAAAAGTCGGTTCCTAACTAAATCATTGTTGAAGCATAAAATTAAAAAGCATTGATTTTATATTTGAGTAAAAATTAGGGCAAATTATCAAAATAGACTCATAATTTACGACAGCGCAACATAAGGGCACATAAAATACTGGTAGCGTTCTTTAATATATTATTTAATAATCTACCTATGTTAAGGTTAGGGTCTCAATCTTATGAAGTTATTTAATTTATTAGCCACGGTCGTCAAAGAGTGGAGGACCAATTATAAATCATCACATTTTGGTGATATTCGATCGGCATGCAACATATATAATAATAATAATAATAATAAGGGCAAGATTCGGCATGAAAGCGCTACTCCTCCCAACTATGTGTGTGTGTATATATATATATATATAATAATAATAATAAAATAAAAGAAGAAGCAGCGAGTTGAATGTCCTAAGAAAAGGGGGTTTGGTCCACCACGTCACCAGTAAAAAATAGATGGCTGGTGTAAAGAAAACCTATACATTCTAGACCATTTTGGCCACGTGATATAAATGCAAGATGTCCTCCAAGTTTTATATTATCTGTGTTCCTAAAAGCCATGGACGTCCATCGCTTGTTTCCAACTTTGCCATGGCCGGTTTCTGACCACCAAATTCTCCTCTGCACGTCCAGGTAGTTTCTCACACATACCCGTGGCCGTGCTTTAGGCACATGCAGTAGTTTATTTAGTTAAGTTCTAGTTTGACCAAAAGAAATGAAGTCACGATCATGAGTGGTATTGATTAATTAAATAAAGGTAATTTAGCATATGGAATATATAGCACTCCTTCGAGAATATTTGGCTGCCTATTTAGAATCGTTTATGAATAAAATTCTTCTTGTTGTAGCGTGGTATGGAATAACAAGTAAATTGATCGGAGAAGATTGTTATATATGTGTGTGTATATGTATATATATGTATATATGCATAGCAGAGATTTCCTCGCGATTGAGAGTGCTGTTAGGCAATAATAGAAAAAACCAAGTTGCATTTCATGTTTATTTGGACTGTTTAATTGGGACAAAAAATCATAGAAAAGAAACCTCGTAAAAGAATGGCTTCCTACAATAAATGTACACCATTATTTGTTTCAAGGAGTTAAAACAACTTGGTATTTCCTATCTACTGGAAGATGGCACCAAAAAACTGGGCCACGTCCCTCTCTCGTGCCAGAATTTCTTCCTGGACTTGGAAAAAACAGAGCAACATGTATTTGAATTAAGCAGCATCAGTGACCCGGCAGCTAAAATTCGCCTGAATTCCTGACGTTTTCCAGTAGCTAGGATTGTTCTTCACAAAATTTGAATCAATCCCTTCAAAAGTTCCAAAGAAATGACTGGTGAGAGAAAGTTTCGTCTCCGTTGTTGTCATCCCCGTTATATTCAGGTGGCGGCGGCGGAGTAGGAGGGGGATAATAATCACCACCCATATGGTCCAGCCCGTGATATAGTCCGAAATCGGATGCACCCTCATTAGAATCCAACAAATTCAAAAACGACCAGTCTATCGTATCACTATCCATTTGTCCAGCCCCACAGTCGGACGATGATGATGTGTAATTCTCCACATGTGACGATGATTCACCTCCCATAGCAGTGGACGATGCTGGCTCTTCATTAGCAAACCTGGCAGCAACTTCTTGCACCTCTTGCGGGGTAAGTGACCGCCCGCCGACAATGTCCGGTGGGTTGTCAGGGAAATTGAAGTTGGCACCACTACCACGTAGGCAATACAGGGCAGCGTCAAATGCACGCGCCGCCTTTTCGGGCGTGTCATAGGATCCTAACCATATTCTCTCCCGGCTATTAGGCAGCCTAATTTCAGACACCCACTTACCCCATTTTCTCTTTCGAACACCCTTATACTTGGGCTCATGAGTTCTATCAGACTGTTGCTCAGATGACACTGACGAAGATGACGTTCCAGGTCTCACCATTGTTTCAGGACAATCAAACTAAACAGTACACCCAGCAATTAACTTGAAACAAAAACCTTAAAACCGGGACCAGTTTCCTTTTTTTTTTGGTGGGATTGTGAGAATTGTGGGGGTGGGGGATAGTGAAAATGGCGGCTCGAGCTGAAGGTATATATAGTGAGAGATGGGGTTTGAAAATGGGAGGTCTTCTAAATTCTAACCGTGTTGATCGGACTGAGGGTAGTCAGAGGGGGAGAGTGCGAGGGAGCGCGGACACTTTGGACGCGGTAGGGCCAAAAAAGAAGGTACGACGCGGGAGCATTGATCAGCCGCAGGTCAGGTGTTTGATGGTATTTTGTTGAACTTGTGATAATTACATGTGCATGCAAATTGGGATGAAAGGAACCGAGTGGGGTTAGGTGGTGGACCTCTCTCCCTCTCTTTCCGTGATGGCTTTGAAACCCTGTAGCTTGCCATTCATTAGTAAAAACCATGCTCTTAATTAGCTTATGTTATAATTACGAGGAAAAAAATCATATATATTTAATGAAATATATATTATTATATACGAAATTATATTATAAACATCATTTTTAATGAAATATATATTATTACGAGGAAAAAAAATCATATTTAAGACATTTCATGCGAGTTTTAGTGCAAGCGAAGTTGTAATTTTCATATTTTCTATAGAGTAGGTGAATTATACTCATTTTGTTTCTGCTTTTGTGGATGCGGAGGGCTATGGTGGATTGGAGGTTTTTTTTAACATATTGAATCATCCATATTAGTGCTTGTAATAATGATTTTCACGTTATTGCTTCCATTTTAAATATAAAAAACAAAATCATTCTAAAAAATTATATATTAAATATATTAAAACACAATTCGTTCTTTTGATTAAATATCTTTATATCATTAAGATGTGTGTGTGTCTATATATATATATATATATATATATATATATATATAAACAAATTATATTTGCACTATTTAAAAAATCGGAAATGCCGTTGATCTTGTAATTAATTTCATGGCGGGCTTTTGTCATGTAGTGGAAAAGAAGGGAAGCTTCGGTGGTGCCCCACTGAAGGGCCTGTCTTTTTCTTGGAACAGCAGCAGGGCCACCATTTCTCTAACTTGTAATTAAAGAGTCTGCAGCAATTTGCAAACAGCTCGTTTGATGGAAACAGATCCAAGCTCGATTTATGAGAGCTACTTCTAAGTTCAAACTCCAACTTACAGCGCTAAAGTTTACCATGAAACTCTTTCAAATTCATAAAAATCTTAAACGTTGTGTCTCATATATGTTTTTTTAAATGACAGGAGGAGCTGCTTCTTGCATCATCAGAGCTTATCAAGAGTATGCGGTAGATTTCACCTGACGATCTCACCTCAACTTACTAAGGAACAAGCAACCGTACCTGTTTGACTTTACTGGAAACAAGAAAAGAAAAGAAAAGTATATAGAGTAATAGTAAGTGAAAACGACAGTGGAAGAATTTGATTAGAATTGAATATGGTGAAAAATCCTGGGATTTCTTGAACACAGTGTGGAACTCAACGAACGCGTTACTCAACTTGGACACTTAACCTCTGGCGTCCACCCTCTCCTCCTCGTTTAAAGAATGGGTATATATGAACAACGTTTCTTTTGGTTGTTGGTTCATTTTATTGCATGGCCAAAACATGTTCTCCATAGACTGGTATGCAAGATTAAAATTAAATTCTTACTTCAAATCCTAAATTATCTTCAACATTAGAAGTTGATGATATATATATATATAGTTGTCCTGGAATTCTGTATAAGACGAAGGACTGTATAAACCCTAACTCTCTTGCATACGCCGAGTTGCAAACAGTATTCTGCTGGTCATGTACTGTCACCAATTAAAAAAATAATTGTTCAAAACGTACGGAGATGATTGAATGGTTGATTGGTGACGGATAAGAATTTAAGTGAGTGACGCATGCCTTTCAAATTAATGAGTACACTTGGGCCTCTCTAATGAAAAAAAGCTAGTTAAAAGAGATTAATTTTGGATGGTGCAATTTAGTTTTTTTTTTTTACATGTGATATTCAAAAAAAAAAAAAAAGTATTTTAACATTTCATTTTGAGTTTTTACATGGAATGAAGAAAGAGAAAGGGAAAGTTTAAATAGAAAAACCTTTAAAATCTCTCATCTATTACATGGTTTTTCTAAAAAAAACATACAGGAATGACTCTTTATTTTGATAAAAAAAGATTTTGGGATCCTATATACATATCATTTTAAAGATCCAAAATTAATAGATAAAAATCTATTATGAAAATTAATATTCTTGCTTGTTCATATAACTATTCTGTTGCTGATGCCCTTAGTAATTTAATTGTCAAAGTTGTTTTCATTACTAGAAAATTAACAAATACAAAGGGAACCATCAATAAAAAATTTTCATTGATATATTATGGTAATATTTACCGACTGAATTTTCTATTGCTAAATCTATCGGTAAACACCGACAAGAGTATTCCTACGGTATATACTGAGAGATCGTAGTGGAAAAAAAGAAATAAAAAAAAGCCAAACAATACGATGACATTTAAGTTTTATAGACGACGTTACCGATAGAATTAACTCGAAGATAAAATTCGTTCGTGAATATACCAACAAAAAAATTCTGTCAATATATACTGGCGACATTACGAACTGTAATACAACGGGATTCAAGAAGGCAAATCATATGGTGATGTGACATTTCTACCGATAAAATTACCGACAGAGTTACCATCGAAATAATATTATCGGTAATATTTAATTTATGACTTGGCGCTAGATCCTTCTCTCCCCCTTCCCCATTTCTACTTCTTCTTTGTGCATTTTTTACTGCAACAAACAACCAACCCCCCTCAATCTCAACATAATATATCTAACCTCCCACAACAAAATACAGTCACCACAACACTCGATTTGTCATCATCTATGTTCTAATTTGAATTATTCAACATTATTGGTAGAAATTGAATAAAATCAACTAGTTTGTGGCATATATGTTGTCTATTTGTAAGATTAAAAATTTTAGGTAGCTTCCCATATAGAGGAGGTGCTGTTGAATCTTCTTTAAAAAATCAAAATTGTTTATTTTTTTCTATAAATTTGTATATATGTTTAGGAAAAAATCAATCGCACGTTATAAGGACATGATCACTGCTAATTTTTCTAATAGCGATAATGACAACCACGAGTCATTAGGTGCCGACCAAGCAGAGGTACCTGAGGCACAAGCATCGACTCACCACGACACTGCCTCTTCGAGTGCGATGCTGCAACGTAAAGGGAGGTCCTTTCACAGCGTGATCCATTTACCCACAAGTACGAGGCGTAGTGGAAGGACGACCTTTCAGTGTAAGTTTTTTCTGCTTTCACAACAACATGTTTAATAATTTTTGAAAAAAGTAATATTTAAATTTATCCAATTTTAGGTTTACAAACATTGAGACTCCTCGAACAATAACATCGACATTTCAATCATCGATGAAAATTTCATTATTTTAATAAAGCCAAGTTTCCAAACATCCTAAATGAAAACCGTAGGTCGATGCGTGGTTTTCAAGGTTTAAAGTTAGTATTAACTTAATTTTTTTATATTAATTCATTTACTTTAATATTGAAATTACTGAATTTTTTAATATAAATTTTTTCTGCAATGGAGGAATTTGAGTGGGATAGAATTAATGATAATGTTGTGAGGAGGATTTGAAAAAATCACGTTGCAAAGAGATAACATCAAAATCAAGATAATTTTTTTATTCTAAATATTAAAATTTTATTTGTCATTTTCTTATAGATAATTTATTTGTACCATATAAGTTGCATGATTTTTCGTACAAGGCGCGAAAGAAATCTAAAATATATATGAATGAAAGCAATCTACCAGGCTGGAATGACATGACGATTTGGATATTATAGAAATGAAACTTTTCATAATCTTTTATTGGTCAAATTCACAGTTCTGTTACCACACACATCAATGGCTATATTTCATTTGTTTTGCATACTAATTTGCCTTGTTTTTCTTCACTCCAATCCTCTATATTTGAATTTGACCATTTCTTAACAATTCAAAAGCAATTAGTTACCAATTTGGTCGCTGTGAATTCCTGTAAAAAAACATCTATTCCTTTTAGATTTTTTTTGTAACTGTAATTTAATTTTTTGAAGAACACCCTTAAAATTGAAGGGCTTGTTTGTTTTTTTCATCAGGCGGGAGGGCTGCTCTAGCTCGTCACATCCTAGATCCACGCCTCCAATGAATTCGGATAATTACTAAACTATTATATATATATATAAAATAGTTTAGTAATTATAATTAATAATTAATACTAATCGTCTCCATGGCCCATGGATCTATTTTTAAAATTTGCCATAGCATGATTTGGGATGGGAGGGCTTTATTTAAAAAAAATGTTTGTTTAGTAAAGGAAAATTTTGGTCTTGTGATCGAAACTTGGGTGTCTGGTCTCTCCTCTTGCAACAAATCAACAGTAATTTTTTTGGGCTTCTTTTACAGTCAAGAACCTGTTCTCAGATTGACATTTATACAAACACTTTAGGAACACACAAATTCTCTCTTTTTCATTAAATTACGTTCTTTGCCTTTTCACACCTCTCACGTTCCTCTTAACCTTACTCAAGGCAAGATTGCGACCTTTTCTCTTATTTCACTTGTCGCAATACATTTGTCTGACCTTAGGAACTCACTATACATTAATAATGGTTACGCAAATTGTTAGAACTTCAATTTTGAGCTATAAATCCAATGGGCCGCAGGTGTTTGCTTATTTGCCTGTGAGAAGAAAATGGCAAAGAGAAACTTTGTTGGGTTGTTTGCAGAATAGATTGATGACTACAAGTAAGCGAGTGCAGGATAGAAGCACCGCGAAAAGGGTGCAGGATCTTGAAATAGTGACAGAGAAATGGAAAATAGTATCAAAAGTGAAGGCAGTGATGGAGATTTTAAATGAGGAGCCAGAGACGATAATCCCAGTAAGGAACCTTGAACGACACAGGATTAAAATCAATCTGCCTAAGCCCCATAAAATTTCGGACTTCCTTCGAAAATCGCCAAAGCTTTTTGAATTGTACAAGGATCAAAGGGGATTGCTATGGTGCGGAATGACAAAAGAAGCTGAGGATTTAGTAGAAGAAGAGGGAAGATTAATCGAGGAGCATTCAGACAAAGTCGCAGAATATGTGACGAGATGTTTAATGATGTCTGTTGATAGGCGGCTTCGGTCGGATAAAATAGCAAATTTTAGGAGAGATTTTGGTTTGCCTGTTGATTTTAGGGATAGATGGGTGCATAGGTATCCAGAACTGTTTAAGGTTGTTAAGTTGGTTGATGAAGTAAGTTATTTGGAGCTTGTGTCTTGGAATCCTGATTGGGCTATCACAGAGTTAGAGAAGAGAGTATTAGGGGTGAGTGAAAGCAGTAATCATCAGCCGGGAATGCTTTCATTGTCATTTCCTTTGAGATTTCCTTCTAATTACAAGAAGGTGTATAGACATCGAGAGAAAATCGACCATTTTCAGAAAAGGTCTTATTTGTCACCATATGCAGATGCCAAGGGACTTACTGCTGGGTCGTTAGAATTTGATAAGAGGGCTGTTGCCATTATGCATGAGTTGCTTAGCTTTACCCTTGAGAAGAGATTGGTGACTGATCACCTTACGCATTTTCGGACGGAATTTGTGATGCCACAGAAGTTGATGAGACTTCTTTTAAAGCATATGGGGATTTTCTATGTGTCTGAGAGGGGGAAGAGATTTAGCGTATTTTTGACTGAAGCTTATGAAGGTCAAGAACTGATTGAAAAATGCCCTCTGGTTGTTTGGAAGGAAAAACTCCTGAGTCTTGTTGGTTACAGAGAGAAGAAGAAGAAGATTTTAACATTTGGCGATTTATCGGACTTGGAGGATAGTGGTTTGATTGAGAGTAGTTCTGAACACGAAAATATAAGTATGCATTTTGGGCATGAGGACACGATGGTCGGTGTGGAAGATGCTTTACTTGCAGACAATGATGAGATGAATATTGGAGAAATTGGCCTCGCAGGCTGGAACAGTGAAAAATCTTGAGGTCATAAATTTAAACCTTCGTAGGTTTTTTTTGTTCACTTAATTCGACTCTGAGTCATTATATGTTTATTGATGGAGTTCGTTTTTCTGCTATAGCTTATGAATGCAAAGCAGAGAGCTCTTCTTGTCATCTAGGCATTTTAATCCGGAAATTGCATACTGCCGCTGCTCACTAATCAAATTTACCATTATTGCATTTTGAAAGACACAACAGCAATTCTACATGAGGGGGGGGGGGGGGACAGACGCTGTTGGCCCTTTGAATGCCTTGTATCAGATCATCAAAACTTGTCAGAAATAGGGGGTAGTGACTACATATTTCAGAATTTGTTTTGCTATTTTTACTGATGAGTGTGATGCGCTGGCCTCTGAAATTATGCCATATAGACAATTAGCTTTCATTTTTCCTCATCAAATGAATGTGTAAATTTCTTAATGCTTAATGCTTAGAAATTAGAACAGTATGGTATTTCTAGAAGGCATGTGAGAGTTGCATTTTTTTGTTTATTTATTTTTTGGCTCAGTTTTGTTTTTCTTTATGCAATATATTGATCCAATACCACAATATAATACAATGTTCAATCACTTCCCAGTCTGCTTTTGCCCATGGTGCCCAATTTCGTAATGCAGGCACTTGGAAGGAAAGTGTGGTTGATGAGTTCTGGTGCCTTTACTGGATTTAGAAATGAAGCCTTAACTGCTTGCTGACTTATTTGGAGACAGGAACAGTTACTGTAGTGAGATAATCGACTGCAAGTTATTATGAGGTGGTGTGGTGCTGGTAACAAATGTTAGGCATCTGTAGTAACACGAAGACCGTCCTCGGAAATTAGGGGCCAGACTTCAGAGTCGATCTGCAACTTTTGGGGTCTGGATATTGTCATTGTGCCAAAATAAAACAAAAGGTCCACAATTCTGACTGAATTGGGACCTGTTTTTTGAATTGGACTGTGGTTTTTCAGCAAGACTTTCTCTGCTGTTGCTTTGCCTTTTAAGCCCATAATCATGCTAATAATGTAGAAGGTAATTAACTAGTTGTCATAATTTTGTTCATGTGTCTATATATATATATATATATATATATATATATATATAAAATTTATTAATAAATATTTATTTATCTTTAATATTCATTGAATATTTGATTAATGAATCTAGAATAAAAATAAAGTTCCGAAGATAAAAATGTTTTGCAAAGGAAATTATAAAATTATTATAATTATGAGATTCTTATTGCATCAAAACATTATTTCTAAATGTTCTTAGTCAATGCTCTACTAAAACTGAACATTAATTAGAGTTGTTGAAGCTGATATATATTATGTTCTTTCTTTTATAAAAGAAAACAGTTGTTTTCATAAACAGAGATACGGGGAGGATACCTAAAACTAATATGCCGGTGCTTGTTGTATAACATGTACACTGAATTGACCTGCATGAGAATTCCATATAGAGAGATCACATGTGTTTATGGAAAGACTTACGTGATGATTATGTAAGTAATCGTTAAACTTGAGATCACTAAGTTATCTTAAATAGAGAGTGTTATATTTTGATCCTGCTACATGTTGTTCTAATCAAGGGTAACAAATGAGTAGATATTGATTATAACATGAACTATATTAAGATATTTAATAAATCAAGAGAAGATTCATCACCCTAGGTGAATTGAAAAAATATTTCATCTATTCTCAAATAGTATTAATTGTAAATTCTTGCACAATGTGGAATGAGGTTTGAAAAAGAGTTTTAAATCCTATTCAAAGAATCAATGACTACGATGTTGAGATTAAATATGATTTGACATAGTAGACACAGTTCATGCTATATGTTTAAATTAAAACACTGTTGATGAAAGGATAATAATTACACTGACAAACTAGTCAGTAAAAGGTTAAGTTAAATTACTTATGAATTTTTTAATATTTAAGAGATCATGACAGGTTGTTAGACATGGTACTTAATATTTAAATATAAATCAATCAATTATTGAATTGATAATAAATTTATTTATTTATTTAATTTAATCTTATTTTATTTAGAATTGTGATTTATATTTGAGTCAACTTATTATGGAACTTAATGGGTCACACACATAAGAACTATAGATCAGAAATTAAAATAGGATAGTTAATCAAGTGTGACTTGATTGTAAATAAATTTTAGAAATTGAGGACTAGAATATGATTAATATAGGGGATTACAATTCTAGACCTAGAAACAATCAAGTAAATACTTGATTGAATATATTTCTAAAATCAGTTTAAAATAATATATGTGATATTATTTAAGGGGAAAATTGATAATTTGTTATTTATAAGGTTTTTAGAATATTATACATATTATTTTCTAAGTGATGTAAGGATAAGTAGAGTACAATACGTAAACACCTAAAACACAAAAGAAAAATTAAAGTTAGTACTCTAATGTATAACAATTACTCTCTCCTAAAAATGTTTAAGAGATTTATCACTAGTGGTTCGTATGGATTATTGTTAAAGACCGAACATTTGGATGACTTATAGTTTGCGACAACCGAGTTTTAAAACAAATATTCAAAGTCGAAAAAATATCTGATTTTTATATAGATTCTAAACAACTTTAGATCTATTTAACAAAAATTTTAAAACTCTTGAAATATTTTTAAATTTATAATTTTCATTACGTGTATGTGTTTCAGGAAGCCCAATACATGCATTAAGAATCCGAACTTTGAGTTCCATGTTGTGATGTTGAAGTTCCAATTATCCATTAACGGCCTCTCCTCTTTATTTGATTGTGTTGGAATAATTTTGTATCAAGACAAAGAAACAGAAAAAATCAATCACCTTAGAGGCGTAAAAAACACTATATTATAAATATCGATATACTAAATCCATCAAGAAATTCACCAAGTAGTTTACAAGGAGGATCAATCCACAAACATTTTGGTTGAATTTCCATTCAAACATATTTGTGCTGCATGGAAATATTGGACGATGAGTGCAATCATATATTTGTTTGAACAAAGTTACAGTGCATCTTCTCTGTTTGCCGTTGCCAAATATATATATATATATAAAACTCAGGTGCAGAGCCACGGAACTCACGAGAGCGAGTGGGCATGACATCGAAAGTCATGGTAGGCGCCGGAGAGTTAGTTGCATATAACACCAGAAAGGATGCCAGTGCCATTACCATTGCCTTTGCCTGCTTATGATATCATCAACGATGAGGTAAGAAGATACCTTCCGGATTTTGAAAGAGATCGATGGTCTTTCATCATCAATGAATCAGATATAGATATTCAACCGCTCTCTGGATAAAACGATCCGCGCATCATGAAAGTGGCAGATTTCTTACATGGTCAACTATCCCTTCGATCTGTTCACAAGAATTTACATAGATATTGCGGATGCTTTTTAATTTCTCATATCGTCCACAGCTTCATTTGGATAGAAGTGCCCATCAGAACCTCACCATGAAAAGCTGGGAACATAGCATTCAAGTACTGGGGTAGCGTTGATCCATCTGCCTAGGATTGAGATGAGACCTAGGGGACGGCCCAGAGAGCTAGGCATTAATGCTTGCTTTGAAAAAAAAAAAAAAAGAGCATCTCAGGACAGGTTGAAGGTCATAATCAGAATGAAGATATGTGATGCAATAACTAATAATCAATGCACAGATAAACGATCAACTTGTGTTTATTTAATAACTTCAACGTATTTCTTTTGTCTAGAGATCTGCATCTCGATCAAGGTTGTTAAAATCATGATTTTAACATGACACGGAACATGCAAATCAAACTTGATTATAAAAACAGATTGTAAAATCGTAAGGAATTTTAAAATACATTAAAAAAATTTATATTTCAAATAAAAATTCATAGCACCTTAAAATATATGCTTCAAATAAAAATCCATACATAGTTCAAGCACCTTAAAATACATGGTTAATACATGCTTCAAATAAAAATTTATACATAATTTAAGCACCTCAAAATACATGGTTCAAATAAAAATCCATACATAATTTAAATAACTATTCATTAGCTAATAATTAACAAACTTAAAACAAATAATCTGCTGGTGTGTCATGTAAACTAAAACCAGCTTCATTGACTTCATCTTCCTTATTATTCCTCAGACATTCATCAATATCATTAGCATCAAGAGGATTATTAGTATCACTACTAATACCAACACTAATATTATGAGCATTAGTGCTATTACTAGTACCAACACCAATATCATCAATTTGGATCTTCAAATCATCTTCAGTACCATGACTCTCTATTTCAGCATCATTAGGAATTTTTTCTTCATCACTTTCATCTTCATTGCCATTTTTTCTTCGTGTTGCATTGTCAATAGCACCAAGCAAATGAATATTTGAATGCTTTTCTCCCTCAGTTATCCAATCATCATCAGATAAAAGATCATTTTCTACACCAAAATCATCTGCTTGCTTTTTGACTTAATTATTATTCAATTTTAGATTGCACATTACAAATACCAAGTCATTTATTTTTTGACAATACTTGCGCTGAACTTTTCTAGAATTCTTATCAATATCCATACCATGTTGCCATCCCACATCAAGTCTATTACCAGAAGAATTTTTTCTAGATGCCATAAGTTCAACAATTCAAGAATCAATTCAAATCAACCCTGTAATCAATCCAAACATTTTATGCATATAAGGTAACCGTTACAGCTTCAAAAAAAATTGAAATAAAAGCCAGAAGGAAAGGGCAAGAAACAGAAACATCAAACACCCAATACATGATAGCAAATGCATGTTGGGTGCTGGTGCATAGGCACACAGAAGAAACATGCATTTTCAATATAATCACAGGCTTCACAGCCCAATTCACTAGCCAATCACAGGCATTGCAGTATTGCAGATGAGGTAACAACTAACAACTAACAAGGACTAAACAGATTGCTTGGTAACTGAACCAAAACTACTAAACTAAGGTTTCTAACGAAATCAGCACATGGATTACACCCAGAATCAGCACATGGATTACACCTAGAATCAGCACATGGATTACACCTAACTAACAAGGACTAACGGAATTGCACATGGATTACTAACCTGACTCCAACTTGTTCAGATCAAGAAATAGAGACAATTGATTTATGTGAAAAAAACAGAGTCACAGACTCACACACACACACCGCACGGTTAAAATTGATTCTAAAATTCGCAGGCAATATCTCAATAATAGACAGTCACAGAAACTTTGAATCAAAATCTCAATCTTTAACATCATTAAACTGTAAAGATTAAAGCACCTAATGGTCGTAAACAACAGTCACGACAGATTACAAACAAGGTAAGAAATGGACATGGTAAGAAACTCTTACCTCTGTTCTGAGCAGGGAGCACCGAGGAGATCAATATTGCATTCAAACTTGGAGCCTGCGAATCCAATCAAACAAATATTAGCATTACTCAATTAGAGTAAGAAACGTACAAGGGAAAAAAAGCACCCCCAACCGCTGGTAGTTACCAACAAAGAAGAGAGAACCAGAGAAACAAGATAAACAGAGTAACTTACCTGGTGGAGACTGGAGAGACGCCGTTGTTGTTGGGTGGACTCAAGTTCTCATAGTGACTGGTGAAAAGGACGTCGTCGATGAGGGGCGAGGGCTGTTGTGGAGTACCAATGGATGGTGATCGTGGAATACTGGAATCGTGGATGGCTGAGAGAAATAGATAAAGACTGAGTCACTGAGGAATCCTCAGTTTAGGGACGGCTGGAATTTTGGGATTTCAATTTAGGAATTTTTTTGGTTCTGAACATGAATGATGAATTAAAATGTGAAGAAGACTGAAGAGAAACATTGCATTTGCTTTGTTAAAGCCAATAGGCGGTCGAAACCTGGCAGATACATGGCCTTTTTTTTTTCCTGCGGGTATAATCGTTAAATCGGTGGTGAAATCGTGATTTTACGCGATTTCATCTAATTTTAACGATTTTACCCGATTTTACCCATTTTCGAGTTTTACAAGCGATTTAGCACGTAAAGCCTATATCAACTTGTAAAAACATACGATTTTACGAGTTGAATCGTGATTTTGACAACCTTGGTCTGGATACTTCTTTCCTGGAAGAAGGATTGAGTTTGGTCATTCAATTTTTGTTTTTCAACTAAGATTCCGGTTTCTGATTTTTATTTTATTTTTTTATGAAACATCTCGAAGAATTAAAGTTTTTAAATTAAAGAAAACCGGACTTTTGTTATTAGTCCAGTTTTCAAACCAATAAGAGAAACTAAAATTGTTCTACTGAATCGAATTGAATTGTGTTGGTTTGGTTTTCCGAGTTATAGACAAATACTGCATCTGATAACTTAAAATTAATATTGGAAGTTTGCTTTAAATGAATCTTTGACAATCCTAATATTATCAAGATATATAGAAAAGTAAGATCTTGATGCTCAACGGTCTGGATGTGATTGGAATGCACCATGTGCTGACATTACGAGTCAAGACAAAAAGTTCTTTGGATTTATACGAGAAAAAATAAGACAGGTCCTAAAACATCCCATTCAGTAACATTACAGTTATGAAGTCCCAGTTGTAAGAGAAAAAAACAGAAGAAGACAGTTTGAATTCAGCAAATGAGAGAAAATATGTTACGAATTTAATTATAAAACACCGGGATGAAATTAAAATAAAATAAAATTGGATATATCAAAGGTAGCTTGTTGGGTCTCTTAAAACTGAAGTAATCAGCTAAAAATATCCATAATACTTGCTAGCTAATCACTATCCCATCCTGTGATGTAATTGATAGGTCCGCCTCGGAGATTTTGTATTTGTTTTATATTATAAATAAAACTAGTAATTAATATGATATAGACTTAATGCAATAAGTTTTTTAAATAAAATTGGAATAAATATAAGAATATCATTGAAGAAATTTATAATAAAGAAACCATAACTAATAAACCAACACCCAATAATTTCTAACAAAAAAACCCTAACTAATAACTAGACAATTTATACTAAGTAATAATAAGACAAGATAAATATATGAAATTTTTTTAATTAACATGGGTGTTCGAGTCAACTTGCGCTCACCTCGACTTATTTCATGGGCCCTAAAGTTAATGACCATGTAAGCTTCCAATGACCATGAGATTTGTAAGACTCGAACTGATAATTTCTAGAAAATAAATCTAAAATCTGATCAATTAAGTTATGCTTTTTATTATTGGTAAATATATAAATATTGATCGTAGCTTGGATGATGATTTTTTGATAAAAGCTTTTAGAAGAACACAATTGCATCCCATATTTGAGACAATGGTAGCAATGCTCGTAATAACACTACATTTCATATTTTATTTGTCAACGATTAACAAGGATGTAATTTCATGGCAGCTACAAAGTTGACTCCATTTTGATACAAGAATGTGATTGATCTAATCTAATCTAAATCTAATCTCAATCTCCTGATAAAACAAGATGTTGCGTTATAAGAAATTACTCCTACTTAGTTTTTGTTCGATGGAAACTTTAAGTACGTATCTCCATTGATTGTTTGACTTTGAGAACACCATCTTTTAATTTAAACCTGTTAAAATTTATTGATTTTTTTAAATAATATTATTTTTTATTAGATGAACTCGAGTTAATTAGATTAATCCACCTTAATATTTATAATCCTAAAACTTGCTTCAAGTTAACCTCAATCGGGTTTAACACTTAGTTATTTTAACTACTCTACGTTAAAGGATGATGAAATTGAAAGGGAAAAAAAATTTAATTTCATAAATTATTTCAAATAAAATAAATACTAATTAAAAGAATAGAGATTAAATTTGAAACATAAAAAAGTTGAAAGGGGATGGGATGAAATTAAAAAAAAATCTAATTTTATAAATTATTTCAAATAAAATAAATAGCAATCAAAAGAATGGAAATCAAATCTGATAGATAAAACAAAACTGAATTAAGAAAAGAATAACAAAAAACAAATAACGATCAAAAGAATAAAGAATGAAGTTGATGTAAAAATCAAATCAAATTTTAAAGGAAGAAATTGAAGAAAAAATAAATTCAAAACAAAATATACAGTAATTAAAATATATTGAAGACTGAATTTGATATAATTAATAAATAACAAGATATTTTTTTATTTTTTTTGTAAGTTTTGAAAAGTATTTTTTATCCAAAATAAAATGAAAACATTTTATTAAAAACCAAATTAATTCTTTTTTACCTAAAAATATTTCTCCCAACCAACTTTTCTAGCCATAAATAAATACAGGAAAATCTAGATTTCATGAAACAAAATGATTCTTAGTGTTTGCTGCAAGCACGTCTTTGAACACACTTAATTCCAACGCCCAACCAAAAGAAATGAAAGCATGAACAGCCTTGGTGACCCCTTAAATTAAATATGGTAGTTTAATTTAACTAGATATGTACGAGAGAGCAGCAAGTAGTTTCCCTCTCCTGTAGTCTCTCTGTCCTTACTGAGTAATGGGCTGCCATGGGAGGACTAGCAAAGCTAGCTACTGTGGTTTTTGGAGAAATGTATGTTCTTCGAAATAAAAAATCAGAGACATTGACCGAGCAAGGTAGCCAGCTAGGCGACTAGAGGGCATTTATTTCGGTATAGATAGCAGCTCGTGCCATCAACAACACTTTACTATGAAGACATTAACGCCATGTATGAACACATTATATTTAGGCTTGCGCACAGCCTTTTCTCTTTAGGATGTACTGTGTATTATTAGCCTGCGCTGTATTACGAGATTGAATTAAAAAAAAATTAATGTTTCAAAATATTTGGAGAATGTTGATGTGTTTTTTTAGTAGAAAAAAATTTAAATCACATGAGAATTGTTATGGCATGATTCCATTAATTTAGCAAGTCTATAAGTAAATTGAATGACTGATAAGAATATAATTTGACTCCAATAAAATAATCAATATGATATTTTTTATAAATATTAAAAATATAATAAATTAGATTGATTTAGATTAAAATATGTTAATATATCAATTTGTGTACTGGATCATGAGATTATGATAATTTTATAGAAAGCAAATAAAAAAAATATAAAGTTTGATTTCCAATAAATCCAATATTGAAGAATGAAGTTTAAAAAATAACAAAAAATAACCCGAGTCAACCCAGGTTAACCTGACAAACAAACAACTCGGGTCATGAGACTGGAATAATCCAACAGAAAAAATATTTAATTCTTTTTATTTGTTTTTCATTGTCTTTTCATTTTGTTTTTATCTCAATTGTGATACTAATTCTTTTTATTTATTTTTTAATTATTTTTTTATCAGTAATTTTTCAATTTCATCTTTTAGTATTTAATCATAATTGATTATTTTATCAAATTTGGTCCTCGTTCTTTTTATTGCTATTTATTTTTTATATCATTTTCTTGGTTAATCTTTTTTTTTTTAATTTCATTCCTCCTTATTTTATTTTATTTTTATGTTAAATTCGGTTCTTTTTTTTAAAGGTTTTCTTTTTTACAATTTCAACCTTCAATATTTTTTTAAAGAATTGAGCTTCATAATTTTTTTGATTCGATGATTCCGATCACATGACCTAAGTCACGAGTATAAAATGTTAACTCGGATTGACATCGGTCTTTTTTTTATATCTTTTTTACAAAAAATTACTTTTTTTTGTCAATTTTATCCTTCAATATTGAGTTTATTGAAGATCAAATTTTTTTATTTTTTTGATTTTTTTCTATGAAGATAGCACTGCTTCAAGATCTGAGTCATAAATTTATCATGCTAACTCAAACTGGCTCAGAGCTTTCACTTCATTTTATTTAATTTTTTATGTTAAATTTAGTTTTCATTCTTTTAATTTTTTTTTTTTGCTTTGGATCCTTTTTTAAAAATTAATTTTTCTTTTTAAATTTCATCATTCAACATTAGATTGGTTAAGAATTGAGATTTGTAATTTTTTTTAATGGTGATCCCGATCTCATGACTTGAATCATGAGTATAAAATGTTAACTTAAATTGTCATCGGTCTTTTTTTTCTTTTTTAATACTGATTTTTTTATTTCATCCTTCAACACTAGGTTTATTGAAGATGAAGCTTTTTTTTATTATTATTTTTCTTTCTATATGGATAGCCCAGCATCACAACCCAGGTCACGAATTTGTCGTGGTAACTCCAATTAACTCGGTGCTTTCATATCATTTTATTTAATTAAAGATTGAGTTTTTTTATTTTTTTATTTACTTTCTATATATGAGGATGATCGGTTTCATGAACCGAGTCATAATTTTCTCGTGCTAACTCAGATTAATTAACTCGGAACTTTGTTTTATTTTTATTATTTTTTTTGATTTTGTCCTTTAATATTATGTTATCGTGGAATTCAACTTTGTAATTTTATTTTATTTTTATTTTTTTGGCAATATGAAATTCAGCTTCGTAATTTTATTTTATTTTTTTGGCAAGATTGTTTTTTCTACGAGTCATTGATATCACTTTTTCTTTATAAATTCAGTATATTTATTATTATTATTTTTATCATATAATTAAATTAAATATTTTTATTGAATCTAATATAGTTTATAACTCAATTTGCAAGATTTTTTTTTCTTCTTTAAAATACATTTGTAGTACTTGAACGTCATAATTTTTAGTTAAAAAAAACCGACCCGGCCCTTCACGGAACGCATGCAGAGCACCTATGTAGTATGTGGCTAAAAGTTGTCGATTTAATTTTTCTTTCTTTTATATAGGAGTATGTATGTGTGCCGTGCTGCTTTCGTTTTGGGCACGGCTGTGCTGAACCGGAGTGACGTAAAAAGCTAAGCTGTGGAAGCTAAAGTAAAAAAGCTAACATTGTGGTTCAAGAAAAAAAAAAAAAAAAGTTGACATCATACGGGATGAATTAGGTCCAGCTGGTGCGTGTTAGTCTGGTAAGGGACTCTTCTCAAGCAGTCTCAAGTCTCAACTACTTTCTGTATATGTTATATCACAAGAAAACGCAGCAAAAGAGTGAAGTCATCCTCTTTATATGGTAATGGCTGAAAAAACGAAGTAAAATTTTTAGTTTGAACTTTGTATTCTGAGCCACTTTTATTTAATGAAGAATTTAAGAGAGTTGATGGTACTTCAACTACACATTTACTCAAGTTGTTGTAAACATTAACTTCCCTCACCCACCGCAGACCCCCTCGCGTTAGCAGTATCAATGCCAATCCCATGCAGACTTGTATAAAAACACATAACATACGCATTAACCATTCTCATCAAGAATCAAGACTTAACTAGAGTCTTAAAAATGGCCAATGAAAGAGATCTCTTGTCCACCGAGATTGTGAAGCATGGGGTCGAGTCTTCAGGGCCCAATGCTGGTTCACTAACATTTTCAGTGAGGGTCAGGAAAAGGTTGCCTGACTTTCTTCAATCGGTGAATCTGAAGTATGTCAAGTTGGGTTACCATTACCTTATCAATCATGCCATCTACTTGGCTACCATTCCTGTTTTGGTCCTCGTGTTTAGTGCTGAGGTGGGGAGCCTTAGCAGGGAAGAGTTGTGGAAGAAACTTTGGCAAGATGCTCGCTATGATCTTGCCACCGTGCTTGCTTCCTTTGGTGTTCTTGTGTTCACAGTTTCTGTCCACTTCATGTCACGCCCAAGGTCTATTTATCTCATTGATTTTGCATGTTATCGTCCTGATGATGATCTCAAGGTAATAATTATTTCTATTTATCTCATTATCACCCTTTTTTGCCTCATTTATTAGTGTCCTAAAAAGGTTTTTGTTCTCATGGATTATGTGACATCGAAACTTGACTTATGCAGTATGGTGCTGTTATCCTTAAAACAATCAGGTTTCTCAAGATGTGAAATTATATGTCAATTGTGGGAATTAATTAGTTAGGATATTCAATTAAGTCATTTGGCATGATAAGTGACTCTGAGTCAAATCTGTTTTATATAAATAGGATGAAAATTAAGAGGGAAAAAGTTGCCCATGTTCTGTAATTTCAGAATCAATGAGTTTTGTAAAAGAAAAGAGAAGAGGAATCGTTGATGTTTATATGGAGCATCAACAATTATTAGTATTATTTTGAAGGGTTTTCTATAGCATTTACAAATGGTTTTGAGTCAAATATTATAGATCCAACCTTATATATATATATATATCACGAAGTCTAATAATGACAATTAAATCCCACTGTAGGTGACGAGGGAGCAGTTCATCGAGCAAGCAAGGAAATCAGGCAAGTTTGATGAGGCAAGCCTCGAATTCCAAAATAGAATTCTGAAATCATCAGGCTTAGGAGACGAGACCTATATTCCAAAAGCAATAATGTCACACGAGAATTGTGCAACCATGAAGGAAGGGCGATTTGAAGCCTCAACAGTAATGTTTGGAGCCCTTGACGAGCTCTTTGAAAAAACCAGGGTCCGCCCCAAAGATGTTGGGATCCTCGTGGTGAACTGCAGCGTCTTTAACCCAACGCCGTCGCTCTCTGCCATGATCATCAATCACTACAAGATGAGGGGCAACATTTTAAGCTTTAATCTTGGTGGTATGGGCTGCAGTGCTGGGATTATAGCGGTGGATTTAGCCCGTGACATGTTACAAGCTAACCCAAATAATTATGCTGTGGTGGTTAGCACTGAGATGGTGGGCTATAATTGGTATCCAGGCCGAGACCGTTCCATGCTTATTCCTAATTGCTTTTTTAGGATGGGTTGCTCCGCCGTGCTCTTGTCTAACCGCCGCCGCGACTTTCGCCATGCCAAGTACCGCCTTGAACATTTAGTCCGGACCCACAAAGGATCTGATGACCGTAGTTTCAGGTTTGCTTGTTTGGCCCGTTTTAATTAATTGCCTTTCAGATAAACTAGGTGGTGGAATTGGTTCACAGAAACTTAATGGGTAATATTTTTACCCCTCATCTTATCTTTATCAGTTTTTAGGAGTCAGTTGAGAATGAATATATAGATTAGGGACTAAATTAAATATTTTTATATTCAATGCTATTAGCATTTTTCATCATGGTTTTTAATTATATATACCCGTCAGCAGTTAATAGGCACCATTTTTTGAATAATTAGAAGAAAAAAATTGTCAAACATTGATTTTTGGACTACTAATTAATTTTGTTATAAACTCGATGAAGATTAATCTAGAAACTGGCTTGGATTGAGTTTTAAAAAAACTTGGATGAGAGTGTTCACACTAGATGATTCGTCAGAAGACGAATCATGGCTCTTATCACTTTTCTTCCTCTCTCTGGAAAGAGATGTCCATTTTCTTGCCATAGCTAATTCATGCACTTACCTATATCTTTAGGTGTATTTACCAAGATGAAGATGAACAGAAATTCAAGGGGCTGAAAGTCAGCAAAGACCTCGTGCAAATAGGAGGTGAAGCCCTTAAAACCAACATCACCACGCTAGGCCCTCTAGTGCTACCCTTCTCAGAGCAGCTCCTCTTCTTTACCACACTGATTTGGAGGCACTTATCTGGAAACAGCAACGGGTCCCCATCATCGCCACCGGCCAAGCCTTACATTCCAGACTACAAGCTTGCCTTTGAGCACTTCTGTGTCCATGCAGCCAGCAAGACGGTGCTCGATGAGCTGCAAAGGAATCTTGAACTGAGTGAGAAGAACATAGAGGCATCAAGAATGACACTGCACAGGTTTGGCAACACTTCTAGCAGCAGTGTCTGGTATGAGTTGGCCTACTTGGAAGCTAAGGAAAGGGTGAAGAGAGGAGACAGGATTTGGCAAATTGCTTTCGGGTCTGGGTTCAAGTGCAACAGCGTGGTTTGGAGGTCCATGGGGCGTGTGAGAAAGCCTTCTAGGAACAATCCTTGGCTCGATTCCATTGACAGATACCCCGTGCCTTTGTAAGCTGTGGATACCTATCGATACTGGACTCGCACAAAGTGGGGCATTCGGCATTCTGGCATCCCTATATATGGCTTGACAGTTCTTTTTATTGATCTTAAAGTTGATGAATTTTAAGTCTAGTCTATAATATGATGATATTATTTAAGTATGTTCTTGAAGTTCTATATTTAAGTTAAAACACAAGTTCCGTAGAGGTGTCACTAGCTAGGAAGCACAATCTATTTGGAGCTTTGATTGCAAGTTGTGAAAAATAATTTAAGCACAGTCTCTGTGTTTAATCGATCTTAGTAGATCAAAAATACTACTGTGATTATTATTTTGCCAAGATCAGTGCCTTCATTCTTTAAACTTGATCCAGCCGACGTAACTTCTTATGAACTTGTTAAAATACAAGCATCAACTCCTCACTCAACGACTCTAAATGTTTCTTGAACTAATTTCTAGCGTTACATGCAAGTTTCACCTCCATGACTGGAGGCTTCAGTATGATATAGAACTCAGAAAATAATTATGAGTTTGAAATTAAGTTAAGGATGTAAGCGTGATGACCATATTTTATCTATTCTTGCAACCAACAAACTTGGCCATATTTGATCTCTTGTGGCATTCGCAACTCCTTCAAGCTTGATCAAAACTGAAGATGAAAAATCACTCAGAATTTACTGCAACCATGCCCGTCAAATACACCAAGTTCATATCCTAGTATTAACATACTAGGGCACCAAAACCTCTATCTCCAACGCCTAGTAACACCGTCTCATTGTCTTCTCCGCCAAAGAAACAACTTAATGACGTTTTCGCATCCCTGAAACCACAAATAAACAAACATCATTTCAGTTCCATCAGTCCTGTCCACACAGACCTAATTTTGATTGCTTCATACAGATTTCCAATTATTTTAAGCCTCAGAAATTGAAGAAAGATGCGATTAATTAATCAATCAAAACAGTAAGAATCCCTAATTTGGGCGTTTTAAGGAAACGAATAGCGTGGCAAGAAAAAGAAACCGGTACGGTGTATTGGCGCTTTAACAAGAGTTTGGTTTCAACTTATTTTTTACTTATTTATTTATTTAATAAGAAGAAAAACGAATACAAGATCAAGGAAAATGTTATAAATAGAGACAATTAATAATGGACTAATAAGTGAGTATTTAGAGTTTTATAGCGTTTGTAATTTAAAGTGTTTTTTTTTAATGTATTAAAATAATATTTTTTATTTTTAAAAAATTATTTTTAATATATTAAAATAATTTGAAAATATAAAAAAATTATTTTTCAATAAAAAAATAAAATAAAAATTTAAATTTTTTAAAAATACAGTTTGATAGCATTCTTAAACATTGCCAAAATTACCATCTACTTAATTGTTTTTTTTTGTTGCTTTTTTATTATTTTTTATTTGTCCCACGAATCATTATTTTTAAAATAAATTTTTTTTATTGATATTGTTATGATATTAGCTCTGATAATTTTACTAAGTGGATCACATGAGTTGTCTAAAAGTGATGGCTACATGAGTGGTGGATATCTTGTAGGTGAAGTTTTTAGTACCATGAGATTTTTCTTGTTGAGATTTATTAAATAATATTTATTGTGTTGTCATTGAAATTTTAATGTATCTTTAATATATTTTTTTTCTTTTCATTAAAATTTATGCTAGCTCATTTAATAATTTAAAAAAGTCCTTCATCGACTCTAAATATTTTCTAGACTGTTAATTTTTCAAACTTTTTTATTATTGTGCTAACTTTCAAAAAAAACTCTTATTACATGATTGTACAACTATAGTTATTAAACCCGGACTGCTAGATAGGTCAACCTGAGATCCGATTGACCTGATAGTTGGACCGATCCGAGTATGGTTAAATTAAAGACCGACAAGAGTAAAAAAGCAGTTAAACTCAATCGACTCGCGACCCAGGCGACCCGGCAAAACCCGAAAGAGACTTGTTTTTTTTTTTCAAATGTGATTTTTCTCCTAGCCAAAGACCATTTTTTATATATATTTTTTAGTTGGTTATTGACCCTTTTAAAAGTTCACTATATAAATAATAGAAGAATGTTTTATTTTTTTAATATGAGATTTGAAGCCCTTTAATATATATATATATACACTCTATGTTTATAAGAAAAAAAAATATTTTTTCAATGTGGGATTTGAAGCACTTTAATATATATATTCTATGTTCATAATAAAAAAAGTTATGTTTTTTTAACATGGGATAAAAAATATTTTGAAATAATCTTTTAAATTTTATTATTTACAACATGTATAGTTTATATTCGCATGAATTATTTCTTAATTTTTTTATATCAAATATTAAAATTTTAAATATTTTTTTAAAAAAAATTTTGAGGTTGATTGAGATTAACAGGGTAAATATGTATAACTCGGTATCCAAGCTCAACGAGATCAACCCCGTTTAATAATATTTGTGTGCAACACCTCTTAGAAAATCGCTTATGTTTTACGAGTGTGTATGGGTTCTACCATGCTTAAATGAGTTCATGCTGTTTTTTTTCAAGAACTAATCGTATAAATATCATTGCCCGGCATGCAGGAGATGAATTCACGGATTCCCAGCATGACTCTGAGGGGTAAATTAATTAAGGTGATGTCAACCTGCACACGGCAGATTTGCGATACAAGTCGAATGATGATCGAAGCTTGGCAAGGTTAAAAACATGCTTGAACAAACAGGTAATGCATTGCACCCGACGAGATTTAATTCTGAGGAGATGGGATGGACTTCTTGGAGGAACAAGAACTGGTTTTCAGAACCAATATACACCAGAACCCTCGGAAATATAGAAGTAGCAGAAACTGAGTGCAAAGAGGTAAAGTTTGCTTGACTAAACAAATAGCTACTTCCACCACCCTGCTCAATAAAATCACAGGAATCTGCCCAGACTTTTCACGATAAAGAATAAAACAAGAGGCAAATTTGTGAGCTGTAAGCTGCCATTTTTCCCCAAAACGGAAGTTGCTTATAGAACATGCAGCAAATGCATTATGCTATAATTATACAAAGATGCGTGTCTCCTCCGAAACGTTGAAATGTGATATGATTTGTGAGAACTGCATAAATATTTCCATATAATTAAGCAGCTGAAAAGCATACTCCTCGAGTAAATTATTTTTCCTTCGTGGCCTGGCAGTGCCCAACCTTAACTTCTTTAATTGCAAGCCTTATTAAAATCACAAAGCTGCTCAAAGACCACTAAAGAAAAAGATCGATGGATAAAAAGAAAGACAAAAAAAGAAGAGAACAAAACATCGAAGGATTTGATTAACAAAAAATAATCAAAATCCTTGTCAAGCTAGCCACTCCCCATCAATTCCTTCAATTTCTCCAATGTCCATGCTGTACATCCAAAACCAAACAAAAACATATAATCAGTGAACTCATCAGCCACCAACAGCTTTTGGACGTGTGTGGAATAAAATAAACTTTCTTTCAGCACGCAACAACTAGATGGTTAATCCCCAAAACGAAGGAATAATCTTAATCAATAAATAAATAACAATTGAGAAAAACTTCTGCGGCCTGATTGAATTAATGCAAGCCTATAAAGTAAAGCCCGTGATCATCTCCTTGATTAGGTTCAGAGGTCCCTCGCAAGCCATAAATTTTAAAGAAGATAAGAAAAGAGAGAGCATAAACTGCCATAAATTTTAAAGAAGATAAGAAAAGAGAGAGCATAAACTGCAAATCTGAACCCACACTGATCAACCTCTTAGCTAATCCGTGTATAATTCAGGGTTCTAGCAAGCATTTATTGATCTAAAACCATATTCAGATAATGAAATTCGTTGTCTGAAATCAACAAAACCTCTTAATTCATTTAATGACAAGAAAATCACCTACTGTGGCACAACAGGCATGAAACATAAAACATTTTCCTCATTATTTATTTATTTACCATGCATCTTTTAATTATATATTAAAATTTTGGGTTCTTACCAAGGCAAGGCAGCATCATGGAAATAGTCTTGGGAGAAGTGATCATTGAAATGTTGTTGATCATTTGCATTCAACCAGGCTGGGAATTCCATGACCTGTTCAAATGGGTGGCAGCCATCATCCTCTGTACTCTTCACTTCAGGATCAAGCTCCATGGTCTTCATGAACTTGAACCACCATGCTGATGTGACCAAATTCATAGTATCATTCCATTCCATTTGATGTTGTTCTCCTATTGATCTGATCTCTGCCATCTCCTCATCATCCATCACTTGATGTAAGCCGGCTCCACCATATGAGTCAGTTACATCAAATGCTGCAGGTGGCATTCCTTCGCATGTATTTGAAACTGAAGGAATCTCCTCGGTGGCGATGAAAGGAGAAGGGAAAGAAGAAGATGATGGAGATGAGGATGAGTAAACTGATGGTGGGTTGTCGCTGCTGTAATAAAGAGTGGTATCTATGTTGTTAAAATCATGAAAATTGAGGTTTAGACCTAAGGTTTGGTTTGGAAGGGGAAAGTTGATATTTTCAGCGGTAGTTGGGTCAAGAATTGAAGAACTAGGCCAGGAAAAGGGATATGGAGGAGGACAGGGAGGAGGAGGAGTGAAAGGTGTATAGGAAAAGTTGTCGAGATAATTAGAAAAATCGGTAGAGTTTGATGGGTATATTCTTGGATTTCTCCTAGATTTTATTTTTCCTTCTTGTTCAAAACAAGAAGGGGGTAAAAGCTGCACAGGCAGCGATGATTGTTGCTGCTGCTTCTGCATCTGCTGCTGTTCTTGTTCTTGTTGATTTTTCTGTTCTTCTTGTTGTTCATTGGCTTGTTTCATAGCTGCCCTGTGAAACTTTAGGGCAGTGACAATCTCTCTTCTAGCCTCGGCCATATTAAGAAGCCTTTCTTGGTAAGGCCTACTGGTGTGCAGTCTCCTCCTGACCTGTTTTTTGTGTGGTTGAGGTTCTTGGGGTTGCTGGCTTTTTTGGTTTTTACTTAAACCTTCGCTATAATCGGCCATATTTTTGCCAGAAAAACCATCACTATCAGCAGAGCCGTGGCCTTTGGGATTCATGGGGTCTTTGGTTCTTGAAGAGGTTAACTGTTTCACAAGGCTCCGTATATAAGCACCAGAGAGATGAGGCTCTTCCTTCAGCTTCCTAAGTTTACCAGTTTCCATGCCCTCTTTAGTTTCTTGCTTAGAGGATCTACCCCTCATCTCTCTCTCTCTCTCTCTCTCTCTCTCTCTCTCTCTCTCTCTCTCTCTCTCCTTGTCTCTCTCTTTCCTTTTCAACTTAGGAATGTAGGAAGAAAGTGCGGGTAGGAAGAATCATAAGGATTTTTTTTCAATATTCTGAGTCTGAGGGACAAAAGTACACAACGCAGAGAAAGGCAGAGGCTGATTCGGAGTACTAGTCCGAAGGGCCTCATGGGTGTTATAAATACTAGTTTGATGACAGTCTAGGGTTTTAAAAAAAATTTGGATTTTTCCCTGGTTTGGCAAACCACATTTCTTACCGTTTTAATACCCGCCATAGATGAGCAATTAGGGTGTTGCTTTCCTAGACTACCCTTAACCAAACTACAAAAACTCCGCCTCCCGGAGTGAAAACGGTCCTTTCACCATCCAAAAGGAAATAGCACCACCATCTTCAAGCTCAGAATATCAGTACTGAGGAGAATCCTATAATCCTAGCTAGCGTTTTGTGTTATATCAATAGTTAAAGGGATCAAGAAAAGCCACAGAAGTATCGAATTCGATAAAAATATAACTTTACAAGAACATATTGATACTGACAAAAAACAAGGAATATCACTTCAATAAACCAAACTTGTAAAGCAAACACCCTAAGAATCTCCAATATCTTTTTGGGAAAAAAGTTGATGGTGCACAAATATTTTTTTTCAAAAAAAAAAAAGCTCTAACTATGAATGGCTAGAAATGTAAATGTCAATGCATGGGACTTTTGCATGTCTCATGCATGACATGGTCATCACCAGCATCATCCATTTAATTTGGGCCAAGACACAAACACCTGCACTCTGCCTAATCTAACGAAGTTTTTTCCTCCTCCCATCTTTTCAATGCACTCAACATTTTTTCATGTCTTGAGAGTCGTCAAGACCCGGAGTCATGAACTTACCATGTTCATAAATCTTTTTATGTTTTTAATGATATATCTTGCAAGTATAAACTTTAATGTAAGATTAGTATTATATTTTCTAGTCACGGTATAAACACTCATTACATTATATGCAATCAAGTATCTATTTTTTTTAACCAATAGATATTTCTAACTATTATGTTACTAACAATCACTAAACATATAATAAGCATTACATTCTATGTAATCAAGTATTTGTTTTTCCAACCAATAGTTATTTTTAACTGACATGTTGCTAACAATCACTAGACACATAATGAGCCACAATATTTTTGTCAATCAATTATTATGCAATTTATATCCCGATCGATGTGAACTGACATAATCAAGATCTATAAAATACATGAAACGAGAAGCAGATAGGTTAGAAACTCTCATACTCGACAATTCTTGTTTATATTTTCTTTTAATTTTTTGAAATGCGAATTAATATAAATATCATAGAATCTCATGTTTAATGTAAAACTTCTAATATTCAAGACCGCAAATACTTGTTCAGAATCACAACCCATAAAAAAAACATAATTAATTTGTGTGTAAAGTTTTTTCACGCCAACCAGAATTGTTCTAAAGCTTTAGATTATCTAACATTATTTCAGAAAGGCGTGACAAAATTCAATGATTGAACTAAAACATTCAGAGGTTGAAGTAAGAAAGTTATCATCATGTAAAGTACATACGAAGTGATTCCCATGTAGAAGATAGGAAATCCATTAAAGATGGATTCTTGGATTGATTGAGAAGCAGGGTTTTTTTAGAGTAACTGAGAGGTTCTTTAGATTACGACTTCCTGATTTGCTAGTGATTGTTCATGGGTAGAGGAGGGCATTTTAGGCATGATGAAAGGGTATTCTGGTATCTTGCCTGCAAGTACTATGGGACCAGACTCATGAAACGTCAGCAAAAGCCTATATAAAGACTGACAGAAGAATCTCCATTACTGTTGTAACCTTCTCTTTTCAATTCCTTTTTTTATGAGGGAAAAAAAAAGAAAAGAGGAGAGAAAAATCCAAATTTTCTGTTCAAAACAAATTGCTCAACATGATTTGAGTCTGTTCATTTGAAACAGAGAACTTGGACCTTTTGCAAAGGCATTCCACAGGATGTTAAAGACAGAAATGCTCCATACCATCCTCTTTCTCTACTTTTTATATTATTTCCGTTTCTTACCATCTTTTTCACTGCATATATTTTCACTTCAAGTTTTCACACTCTAATTGGAGGTGGCAGACCCAGAGGCATGGCTCTGTCTTTTAGCAGAGTTTTCAGGCAGCAATAACAGTGAAAATAAAGCCTAGAGAAAAGAATTTATTGCAGCTGTAAGTATAAAGAGGTCAGCCCCTAGTCACCTACTGCTCTGGAAGGAGAAAGTAGAGTTATGCTTAGAACTATCTAAATTTTATATTCAAATTTGCAACTGACACTGTTTTTTCACAAGGATCAATTGCTGTGCATGCAAGGAGCAAAATACATCATTTTAACATGCGATTTTAAACCTAGATTATGTAGTCCTAGCTCATTTGTACTGTGATTTGCAAACTTTTACATGCTCACCGCACAACTGAAGCAGTCACTCCTTTCCCTTTAATCCGTAACCGCTCTTGATAGCTCGTGAGAGATTCTCTTTTAATCCAAAGAAACTCCGAGATTAATTGCTGCATGTTTACTACAGGACAAAGCCAAATGGCTTGCTGTAGCTTAATTTTGTTCGTTGTTTATCTCTAAATTCTTCCAGAATGAGATCTATATATGTCTGTAAGCATGGAAATATCAACTGCACTTTGAAATTGACTAAAAACTACATCTAACCCTCTCATTATTTCATTCACAGAGATGTTTTCTAAACTCTTGGATTGCTACGACTTTCTACACAGCAAAGCCAAATGGCTTGTGTGCTTTGTTTCTGTTCAATGTTCATCTTCAAATTCTTCCAAATTGGGTCTAATGTGTATGGAAATGGGCTATCACTGCCCCTTGCAATTGACCAATCCATATCTAACTTCTCTCTCGTCGGATGCCCCGATCTCATGAGAAAAGATCAACCTTAGGAGCCTTACCACCAGCCTCACTATTTGACTCCCTATATATGACAAATCGAGAGCTAAGGGAACCATTTTCATGAAAGTAAAAGCCAGATTGAATGGCTTCATGACTTATATTCAAACCCCAACAAAACCCTAAATCCAGCCAGTTAAGATTAAAGCCAGGATTTATGGACACAGCTAACAATATTAAGTCATCAGTAAAAAAAAAAAACAAGAAGAAGAAGCCAAGCTCAGTAGGAGATAAATGGTGACGTAAAAAAATAAATTGAAGTAAAGACAGAGAGAGAAAAGCATTCAAGTTGCAATGTTTATCTATGAGCTTAACTTACATATCTCTCAACATGCAGAAATAGGATAAAAATCTAGAATATAATAAAATAATAGAAATGACAACAAGTAGATACATAAGAAAGAGAGAAGGAGAAAGAGAAACAGGCCTCTTCTTTTTCGTATATCAGTGGATCAAGTGGATAAAGATTGGCATATGACATTGCTGCTTTGTTTCTGAAAATCTGGTGGCCAAAAAAAAATGGACAACAGCTCCCAGAAGTCCACCAATCCCTTCACGCACAGTTGGCTTCAACGAATCTCATTTACACACACAACCACGTCTAAATACTTCCAATTAAAACACTGCATACCCCCGTTACATTACTCCCACTAGGCCATTATAGACACTCCCTTCTCTCTCTCTCTCTCTCTCTCTCTCTCTCTCTCTCTCTCTCTCTCTCTCTCTCTCCATTTCTTGTGACTGTAACTTCACCTTTGGATTCCATTCACACCAGACCACCAATGTGTTTGAAATATTGAAGAAGTGTCTTTACCCCTTAATTTTATCTTTTTATTTTTTCATGGGATAATATCATCCAACTTTTCGTTTTCCCTGTTGTATTAATTCACTTCCTCGGAATTTGCAGGCCTGTTGGCCTTTCCTTCTTAACTGTGCTTGAGGTGAGGTCCTTTCATGTATAATTTACCCCACAAGAATTAGAATTACTAATTCCTTTTCACTACAAAATCACAGAGGGAGACTGATGAAATCAGGCGGGAACAGTAATTCCTGGGACCCTTTCAGTTTATTGACTTGACTAATAAAAATTAAGGGTATTCTTCTACAAACTTTTTTTCTCTCTTTCTTTTAAGGCATTTAGATCAATGGGATTACCATTTCGTGGAATATTTTATATTCGAAATTGAATGATAACATAAGGTATAAATTCACTTATTAATTATCATAGCCTCCAACACTAAAATTTTGTATTTAAAAGAAATGTTGTACTCGTAAAAATAATCACTTTGAAAATAATGCATACACATGTGGATTTGGAGAAGTTCCAACTTGAACTCTATTGTGCTCGGCTATACATTGAGCTCAAAGATGTGTGGGTCTAGCAAGATATCAAACTCAACTCCCCGAGACTCGATCACGCGCTAAGCCCAAGCACTTGTGAATCTAGCGAGATGTCAAACACAACTTCCCTGGGCTCAGCTGTGTATGACCTAACTAAAGGATTTTGGTGATTTTTCAAAGGCATGACTTTCCACCAAGAACAACCTTCATGAGTTACCTCTTCTCATGCGTTAGGGAGGGAAAATTAAAAAGGGTACAACTAAGAGCTAAATGGGCAAAAATATCCTTGAACTCCTCAACACCATCCCTAGTGGAAGGCCTAGTTGTTGTCCTTCAGTGGATAAGACAAGAGGTTGAGGCTGAGAAAATACCGCCACAGGAGGAGCCTTTATAAATATGGCTAAAACACAAGATTCTATCGAGGTAAAGTCTCTCATCCTCTTAAAATAGGTAGCAACATAGAACCCTCATGAGCAAAAGGCTCACCATCAATGATGGAAAAGTCCCTTATCACCTTTACACCTTTAACTCTACCAACTACAGGAAACAAAGACCTTAGGGGTAAACTCTTTTCTATAGACGTTGTTGAATTTTCCCCTTTTTTTTTAGCTATTAGTCCTATAAAAACAAATATAAAATGAAGGAGGCTAAAAAAAAAGGTAGGGAAGCAACATACTTTGCAAGACGGCTTAGTAGTATCATTTGGCCATCTTATTGACTTCATATTCAGTTGAAGTTGAGGCCAACACTACATAATTTTTCTCCTCATCCGAGATAAGACGAGGTTGCTTGTTTATTTCATGTGAAGGGACCTTTCAGTAATAAGAACAACCCCAGATTGGCTGCTGCCCCTCTCTGGGATTGATTGTCCCACTGTATCTTACAACCAGCCATTTTCCCCTCCATTTCTTAACATGCAATATCTTCCCCCACCAATGCCCCCTATATGACGCCAACGGGTCTATTAACGAAAGTAAAAAACCAATGCATATTATTGCCACCAATTGATAGCATTTTCTGAATACATTAATTATAGGTGTAAGCCTAATGAACCTACAAAACATTTTTTTCAAAGGAGAACAAAAAAGTTTCATCCATTAGGATACAATTGGCCTGGAACCAACTAGAAGTAATTGAACACCTCTCTTGTGAACCCTTGAAGAGGGAAAGAAAACATCATTACATACATACAAATAGGGGGCGGTAATTTCAAAGTAATTCTAGGTGAAACCTAGGGTCTATTGGCTTATATGCTCAACAAGGTCGAGCATCTATGCCTCATATTCTCCTGATTGGTGATGAGCCACACATTCTACATCCTTACCACATACATTGATAGGGACGCCGTCCTTGGAAGTCTAGGGCAACCTCCTTCTCTCCTTGGTATCTCTAACAAGGGTAGGAGAATAACTACTGTGAGAAAGGTTTCTCATCTCCCTGCCAGAGGAGGATGTCAATATACCACCCTCTCTTGTCCTAGGACCTAGTCTGATAGGCCCTTGTCCCTTGTTACTCCTTTTAGGAACCGGTTGAAACCTGAACTCTTCATCATAGACAAGAGAACCTCTCATTTTAGAAACAAAATTAATGTTTTTAGGGACCATTTATTCTATTTAAAAGAAAGATGGGGAAAAAGGTTTCAGTAATAGAAATGTATGAAGTGGATTTTTCTCCTCTTGAACTGAAGCATAGATGATATGGGAGGTTTTTTACTAGAGTAGTTTTTCAAAAATCATAGAAAGCAAAAGTAAAAACAAAGTTAAAAGCAAGAACGACTAGGTTTATTTTACTCCCTGACCAGTCAAAGATAGTTTTCATACACTTTAGCCCCTTCTCTTTGGAAAGAGACAAGCATCATGGGCTATAAAAGAGACCAGGATATATAACTCTCAAAGGCATGTTTAAATTTTCAACTCCTAATTATATATTTATTCTAAAAATTCTTCTCTCAAATATGATTGTATATATTTTCTCTCAAACGATACTCATTTGAGCATCGGAGAGTCCCAAAATATATAAAAATAGATCTTTTACAGGTATCAAATATGATTCATCAGTCATTTTGGTTAAAGAGAACAAATCAGATCATCAGAACCATGAAATTAATTATTTATCTGATATATCAGTTTATCTCATAACCCCATTGAATAATCCGAACCTCATCAATATCAGATATCAAAATAATGTGCACAATTATGATCATTTAGACCAATAAACTATAACTTAATTATATTAGTATCTTTCTTTTTTTATATAAGAAATAGTTATGATTGTTTAATCTTTTTATTTCATGAACGACAGGCACTCTTTAAATTTTTTTGATGAACGTTTTTATCCAAAAAAAAATGAATATATTTTAGCTGAATGTTTTTATTTTTGTAAGTATTTGAAATCTTAAATAAGATAATTGCTTGCAGGGAGGGGCAGGGTGAATCGAAGTTTACAACTGTGAGTCGCAAGGTCAAAATGGGGGGGTCATTTCCTCCCCCAATCGTTTAACAAGGGTTTGAAGAGGGGGGTGGGACCGCCTGCAAAGCCACAGAGGGACATGATGTGACGGGTCATAATCAAACGGCTCATTTCCACTTGAGGTTGGTGCTGTCCGCTGACAGTAATTGCCACGGGGGCAAACCTTTAAGGCTCCAATCAAAATCAACCTGCCACGTGGGAACCTCGGATAGGGACAATAAGGAGGCAGCACTTGTTCTTGTCCACCGCCGAAAAAAGCCTGCCACCCTTCAATCAATATCCCCATTATACATTACTCTTCTCTTCTAGTCTTCTTACACCCAAACAAATTAAAAAAAAAAAACCTCCATACATACATGTCAACAGCCTTATAAGAACTATTGTCGGCGTCTATATAATGTCTTGGTGCTTTATTTTGGAGGAGTTTTCACTCTAAGAAAACAAGATATTTTCTCAATACATAGAAAAAACATATTTTTATACGGTTTTTCTTAAAATATATTATGAATAATAAATCCATTAATCAGGTAGGGCAGTCCTTCCTAAGGGTAAATGCAATGTCCTTCTTTGCGACATCTCTTGTGGTCTTAGCCATAAAGATGGTCAAAGATTGGCAATGGACACCCGTGTACCTCAGCTAGCTGGGTGCTTCAAATTCGATTTGACTTTAGCTATCAAAATAAAGAAGTATTCAATTCTTCAACCTCCTTGCTACAACAATATGGTAATATTAAATTCATATCATTTATTGAGATTCAATTAGCCAAGATAGGAGAAGGGTCCCTGAGCCTGAGAGGATCCCTACGCGTATGCAGCCCCTTACTGTGTGTTTCCCCTACAAAATGTAAGGTCATTTTCCGCTATTAGTGGGGGTGGCTGCGGGGCCATTATTTTTTCAATCTGCACCACTAACAACAAACACTACCATGCATGCATACAGCACACAAATTCTTGATAGAGATGCAATATCACAGGCCATTTTTCTAGAAGACGGTGAGAGGGGACGTAGCATCGAAGGATCCCAGGCTCTCACCGTGCTTATGGTTTTGATTCTCTGAATGACAAGTCGCGTCCAATAAAAACCCAGGAAAACCAATCTTTCCATTCTCTGTGACTGCTCTCTCTACCCCACATCTCCCCTCCCCTTAACAAGGCGAGGCATGCATGCAAACGGCAAATGGACCGTGACCCACAACAAGGAAGAGGCTAGTGCAATATATAGGGTCCATTTCCCTTTGTTTTATTATGCAGTTTTTACTCCCACTGTAGCGAAGTTGCTGTTACTTCTTTTTTGTGGCGTTGTGGGATGGTACGTAGCATAATGTCCTTAATTAATTCACTTGAATGCTAGCACATGATAGTAGTTGTAGGTGGCATGCATGCAACTGGTAGCAGAGAGGAGAGGGGGTGCGTTGCAATTTGCTATGTATGCATTCAAAGAAACAATGGGCTGTCCATGACCGATTACTTCCCGCGGTTCCTAGTTGTAAATCTCTACCAGAATTTGTCACGGCTAGCTAGCCTTGAGCTTCTTCAGCTGTAATGTTTGTTCCATGTGAATATATTGTAATAAAGATTGAAAAAAGGGTACCAGGATCTTGTAATAATCCCTGCTATATATCACCACCAAAATCTCGATCCTTTTTCCATTCTTTCAAACGGAGGATGCATATGGCTATGGCGTTTTGGTCTATGGCTACATTCTCCTAATTTCAGGATAAACATTAGAGCAGGATCTGTGCGATAAATTCAAGCCACCAAGTGACAAAGCTGAGGTCGCTCGGGGATTATCTTTACACGTGCACTTGTTTTTACATTCAATGAACATTTTTTCTGTTTAGATCAGTTTTCCAAAGAGACAAAGAACTGATGATCTCCTTTTCAAGCTTGGTACGCAAGTGTGTTATCAAATGCAATGCACAAACACGCCGGCCCGGATTATTATCCCCATCCAGTTTTCTGTAGGATTCTTTTTATAGAAAATAAATAAATTCTTTATTATTTTGTTATAAACGGTCTAATCAAAGTTCTCAACACCCTTAAATTTTTGAAGTTTTGACATCGTGTTTTGCAATGAGAGTTTTTACCAAAAGGTTTTGTACATGTTTGTTTAAATGAGGATTTAAGGTTGTAACAACCATTTCATTTTTAGCGGTTGCAAAATAGAGTAATTTTTGGAATTGATTGTGGTAATCGTTTTTTTTAAGTGTTTTTTAAAATATATTAAAATAATATTTTAATTTTTTAAAATTTATTTTTAATATCAGCACGATATAAAAATACATAAAAAATTAATATAAAATTTTAAAAAAATTAACTTTTAAAACAAAAAAAAATGTTATCATGATATCTGATTTTAAAGAATGCAAACAATTGTCTTTAATTTGCAAATGTTTTTCTCTGAATAGAGAGATTGAATGACAATGGTAAAACTTTAAATACAATCTTTAATTCTATATCTGTGTATGAAACCTTTTGTATAAGAGAACAAAAAGCTTTGAGTAAGATTTTAGGTTAATTTTTTATGTAAAATAAGAAGGAGACAATAATGTTATCAATGCTTTTTGTATATATCATAAAAAATCTTAATTAATAAATACAAATATGTTGTGTGTATTTAATAAAATAGATTAAAAAATATAAAAATTAATAAATCAAATAAAAATGTTTAACTTTGATTAAAAACTTAAGTAGCTAGGAAGTTGGTTTTTTTTATAAGAAGTAAAAAACAGGTGCACATACAAATATTTTATTTTAGCCATCCTTTTATCTTGCAATTTTTTTTTCTTCTAGGTTAACTCAAATCGCTAAGCTCATATGATTTTTGTTCTTATAAATAACAATACAAATACAATTTATTTATCTAAAGTTTGAGGTGAATTTTTTTTAACACAATATTTTTTAAAGTATTATAAAATTATAGAAACAATCCAAAATATCAATTAATTTAAAAAAAATCAAACAAAATAATTTATGAAGGAAAAGAGAGGATATTAATTACAAAAAAAAAAAAAAGTAGCCAGGTGTTTCTAAGATTGGCAAGTCATGCCTATGCGCTTGGCATACAAGAAAAAGTCCAACCACGAGTGGCCTTACCTTTTATTTGTTCTTTTTTTTTTCAACAAATACCATGTTATCTAAGCATGATAAATAACATATCATTTATTTTTGTATTTTTTTTGTCACCATAATTGATTAGAAAATCATTTAAAAATTTATTTTCAACCTATTTATATTAAAAACAACTCAAAAACATCTTAGAAATCTCAATAAACATATTTTCAAATTTAAAATTTCTTCTAATCAGTCTAAAAAACTAAAATCAAACTTAATCAAAAATAAATTAATTGATCTCGATTTACTTTTTCTTACATGTTTAAAGAATGAAGCTACCTCCATTGAATTTTTCTTTTTAAAGTGAACCCATTGACAACAAGTTTATCTATTTTGATGAACAACCAATAACTTTCTTTTTTATCATCTTTTTTCAACAACTTTATCTTACCTTCCACAGCATCTAGAGAGTGAACATGATAAAAATAAAATTTTAGATTGAAACAAATAAAATATAAAATAATAATGACCAAACATGAATAATTCAAAACTTCAAGGGCAAAACTTATTTTTTCATGCTTTTTCTAAAAAAAAAAAAAGTTTTGTTTTTTATAAATGTCGGTCCTTGTTTTTTTGATTGTTTTTTATGACAAAATTAAATTATATTTTGTGAAATAAATCATTAGTATAAAGTTAAAATATTCTATAAGACACCAATACATGAGAGAATATAAATAGAAATACATATTAACACATAAAACCATGCATGAAAATAAAATTTACAGGATGAAATTTATTTTTAAAAAAAAATTAATATTTAGATGGGTAAAGGAGGCATAGTTTAGAGAGTTCTTACCTCCAAGTTTCATCAGACTAGAGGATTAACAACATTGATGTATCTGAGGACAATTAATGTGCATAAATATATATTTATTGCTCTACTGCTTCTCTATATTTCATACATGACACAAATCGTCCCATCTCCGTCACCTCTTGATTGCGGCAACAATATTATTTATGACAGACTTATATTTTCAGATAATAATTTTTTTATTTTTCAGTAGTTTATATATATTTATAAAATAAATAAAATATTGTGATATATAATTTACCTTATAGAAATTCAAAAGTGAGACCACAAGGGACTAGATCTTAAATAACTTGGATGTCGTCTATCTAAAGGTGATCTAATAAGTTGTTTATGCACAAACTATATATCTAAAAAGTAAATAGAATTGTAACCCCTGAATAAGAAGGACAGTAACAATTCCTTGGATATTTTCGATTATTAACACAATTTGAAAAATACTGGAAAAATAATATAGGTTAAAAATATGTTGACCAATAAACCTAGAGGTTTACTCTAAATAAACTATGAGGTCTATACCTGTAAATCATAGAGGTTTATAATTAAACCACGGGGAGCTTGCATTGCTTTTTTTTTTTTCGGTTTAGTTTTTATAAAAAAAAAAATAATTAGATCAAATTTTAAAAAAAAACAAACAAATCAAAACCGGTACAAACCGACTGGTTTGGATTTGGTTCGGTTTTTTTATAAAAACCGGTTCAAGCCGGTTTAGCTTGGTTTTTTCGGTTTGGTTTAGTTTTTTCTGGTTTGGCTCGGTGTTTCCGGTTTGGCTCGGTTTTTTTACAGTTTGGCTCGGTTTGGGTTCGGTTCTATTTCAGGCTTATAAAATCAAAATCGAACCAATCGGTTTTTTTAAATTTTAATCGGTTTTTTTTCACGGTTTGGTTTTTTTGATTATTTTTTTTATTTTCTTGGTTTTTTGAGTTTTTTTCTCACCCCTAGTTGTAGTAAGACCAAAAAATATTAAATTATATGGAAAAAGGAAGCAATTAATTAAATCAATTGAGAGTTTGTAAACAAGGCAATAAATAAAACTGTAAAGAAAGCAAGTAAATTACACAAAAAGAAAAGCATGACAATAAAGTGCTGAGAACAATAAACTTATAAATTGTAAGAAAAATAAATAGCTAAAAACCTGAGAAAATTTGTATTAAAATTGCTATATCAGGGCAGCAGGCCAAAGAAAATACAAAAAGGGCAGTCCTTTATTTATACTATATATAATTGGACCTAAGAAGTAAGAAAAAATTAAGGACAGATTTAGGAATTACTAAGTAGAACAAATGTTAATGTGAAGTAATTGATTTTGATTGCGGTAGAAATTGTGTTTTTAAAGTGTTTTTTTTTAATATGTTAAATGATATTTTTTATTATTTTGTAATATTTACTTTTAACGGAACAATCTAAAAATATATAAATAATAATAATTTTAACAAAAAAACAATTTTAAATTTTGAGCAAATAATGTTTTGACCGTAATATGCGAAACACGCCCTAAATGAGAGAAGAACTCTAAATAAAACAGGACTTTTGAATCCTTTACAAAGACTAAACAGGGAGGTCTTAAACTAGAAAATTCATGCAGTTTTCTAGAATAATCCCGACCATAAAATCTTTCAAGTCTTCTTACGGAAGTGCAGGATGACTGTGTTCTCATTGAATAAGTTCCTGCACAAGTAGTGTCCATAATTTAAAATTTTATTATTTATAGTTTATTTGAAAGAACATCATTCATTCATTCATTTGCCATTGATTTTTTGAACAATCATCGGCACCGAATGATGAAAAAGCATTATTTGAAGGGAATAATAATAGAAGCGGCCTGTTCCCATCCTCAGCAAGGCACCAAATTCTGTTTTATGGATCGATCGTCAGCCATCCAGCCAGTTCCTTCATGAGCTAAATTTGGAATTATCTTTAATTTATTCATTCAAGTGTGAGCCAGGACTGCTTTGAACTTAGCTCATAAGCAGACAGCCACCATGGGAGTGACCGCCCAACTCCTAGGCCCTAAGACAAAAAACCTATGTTGGAATCATCAGCTCTTCCCCTGATGTGCAGGCAGCTAGTTCATATAAATTCCCTATATATACATGAATTAACTTCAGACTTGATCAACTCACTTTCTTGTTTCAAATTATTTTTCCGTTTTTGGGGTTGCAACTGTTGAACTGCACATATGGCCAGCTTCCTTGCAGCCCCTGCATGTCCACTGGTTGCCCTGCCCACCACTACCAGGGCCAGTTTCTCCACCGTTCAGCAAAAGAGCTTCTCTGTCAATGTTAGTGACACTCCCATTTCTAATTATGTTACAAAAGGTGCAGTAATTATACTTTTTTTGTTTGTTGATAAATATGTAATGCAAACAGTATTCCTAATGCAGGGAGGCCCTTTATTTTTCGGGCTAAAACATGCCCAGAATATTCAATTCTCAAAGGCAGCTAGCATTTCCTCTACCAGGTCTAGATGCTTCAAGGCCACAATTTCATGCTCTGTGAGAAATTCAGTTCCTCGTACCCTGCCCTTTTTTTTGCTTTATAAATGTCATTCTGTGAAGCTTACGAAGTGAAATGTTTAAATGACTAGGCTCAACCTGAAACCCTGGAAACCGTCCAAAGCACCATTGCTAAGCAATTGTCCGTTGAAGTCAGCACAGTAACTCCTGAAACCAAGTTTGCTGACTTGGGTGCTGACTCCCTTGACACGGTATTCCCTCTTTAAACATGGAATTCTTCTAATTTTGTATCCTTTCTTAATTATTCATCCATGGTGCGTGTCCTTTCCTATTTCTTTACCATCCCATAATACTGTAGGCCTCGGTTAGCTACCAAGGGATAGAGAGAATAAAACCTGATGTAGACAAGAGTACATGTTAACATTGTGTAATTGCTTGACATTTTCACTTCATGAGCTGAGCCATGTATAAACATTGTAAATAACTTCAGGTAGAAATAATGATGGCTTTGGAAGAACAATTCGGCGTGTCAATAGGCGAAGGTGGCGCAGAGAACATTGCAACTGTTCAAGATGCTGCAGATCTCATTGAGAAAGTGAAGGCAGCAGCATGAAGGGAAACATTTCCAGGAATCAAGATTATATAAATTGTCATGATTTGGCTATTTCGCATGTGCCAAAGGAAAAACCTATAATTGTTTTGCAGGGAGCAATTTTTGTTCTGGTCGTCTAAAATTATGAATTTTTCTTTCCTTCAAAGACAAATAGAAAATCTAATGCGTGCATGATGGAAATGATGTATCATTGAGCATTGGCACGTTTCCTTGATTAATAAAAGAGAAGTACTGCAGTTGTTCTGCAGGTAGCAAGTTTTGTTTCAAATTGCTCAACAATCGGTAGCAGTTGTGTATATTCATTGGTTGCAGCACAATAGTACAGTAATTGCTCTTTCCAACATCAAGAGTTCATCAAAAATAAAAATAACAATAAAAATAAGGGCACATGCACTCTGGAAACATCTCTCTACATTCGAGTTTTAGTTCAATTGAAACTTCCAGGGTAGACATGGGGCTATTGCAATTCTGAAGCAGATTTTGTATTTCTTCGAAAAGTTCTGACAAGAATATTCAAAACATCTCTAGACATCAATAGCATTATAATGGCAGGATACCATGGAAATATTCATTAGTTATTGTTGAGAGAGTGAGAGATAGACTGTACGCTTAACTATACAGAAACTTCAATCAAATACGGGGGCAAAATGCATTTGCCTTTGCCTACCAAAGATACTCTAATGCAAAAGCATGCATGTATTTACATGATGGTAAATCAGCTTTGGTGAATCTGCACTTACCACAAACCATATTTATGAACCAGGATCTTATGACATTCCTTTTTTCTAATGAAAGGATGCACCGTTCAAAAAACCTTATGCTGGACATCAAGCACTCAATCTTCAAAACACCTGAGCCAGTCACAGATGGTTCTGGAGAGGACTCTAGTCTCATTCAATGAGAGGGTTTTAAGGCCTTGAGCAATGGCATCTACAGGAGTGTACACATAACCTGCTTGCCATTTGGGTTCCTAATTAGAGGCAGCAAATAAAATTTTTGTTAGTGATGAATTTTAATGATAAAATGGTTGATCCATCAGGAAGGAAAACCAGAAGGACACAGGATCCTCATGCAACAAAGCATGTCAATACTTCACATGCATGGTGCCAGGAATTAATAGCTATTTATATTTATATGGGTGCAATTGCAACTCTACATGCACTATTAAGGGAAATATTGTTCACAATGGTGTCGTTTGCTATTTGCATTATGTATCCTATAGCTTTCTGGCTTGTGGCCTTTCTTGAACACTCGCTACTGCCTTTAAGCATGAAGCAGACTCCAGAAAAATGAACCTCCACATGAGTCCATAGTAGACAATAGTACAAGATAAGAGATCCACAATCATCACCCACCGGCATGAGAATCAATGTTGTCCAAAAGTAGATGTAATGTAAAGCAGAACTTAAAAGCACAATTGGAGTTTGGACTTGAGTGGAAAAATATCTCTTGGAAAAACTAGTAATGAGATCCTTTTATTTTTACTTGACTGGTGAGTGATGAACAAATTCAATTTTTGTTTCCAGGACAGACAGTTGTTCTCAAGGGACAATCTTTAAAAAATGCAAGCACGAGAAAGGAGCATCAGTGCTCTGGGCACTCTCAGCATGAGAGAAGGCGAAAGTGAAATAGAGGAAGTGTCTGCTAGACAGATCAGATATTAGAGGATGCCCTATTACATTTCACTCCATGAGGGGATGCCTAACTTGCATATGGTTTTGAATTGTTAAAGAGGAAGAATTTCACAGCATTAGCCTCCAAGCCACAACATTAACCCAAAGATGTGTATTCTTGGTATAAATATACAAGAAACTTCCAACGCTATGGCAATGATTCACAGAGTATGTACATGCTGGATGATGAAACACACTGTGCATATAGGCAAATTCATGACTGATGTATGCATAACATACCTGTATGCATGGGGTGATATGGCTGCCACTTAATTGGACCTTCTCTATTGTTCCACCTATGGACTCAACACGAGGTTTCAGGTTCTCTTCAAGGACATCTGTCTCATCAATCGCATCAGAGTTGAACTTCACCTAAGACAGCAGAATATATGTCTTCAATTCTATAATAAACCAGAATATAAAGGCTATCCACTTGTATGAATTCTGGAACATCCAGGGCATCATACATACCAGTAATGTGTGTTGAACATTATAAGAGTTCCTGCAACAATCACGGTTTTCAGAGGGTGTTGGCTTGAACTCTGATATCCCTTCTGTGACCTAATAGAAATGACGTCAAATAGATGCATATAGTTAGAATCCACAAAATTTACCAGCTTCCATCTAGAGAAAACTGAACTGAATAATTACAACAGAAGAAAAATAAAGATGAATTGGTCTACTAATCCACAAAAAATTCAGAACTCAAGATAATCAATCCGGGTTTCCAATTCTTCAACTCCCTAGTATAAAAAGAACAAATCTCTAAGAACCTTAAAATAAATTCATATATTCATATACACAGACGAGGAGATTTATCAACAGGAATGGTTCGATCAAGGCTCAGTCACTGTTTCAAATTTCAAGTAGAGAGAAACAAAACCATTCTATATGAAATTGGAACTGGATGTTAAATGTGTTCACATAGAAGCTTCTAGTAGATATAAAAGTACCTGACCAAATACTGATGGCAACTGATCAACAAATTTGGTCAATGAAATTAGGGCTTCTTGTTCGCTATCAGGTATAATTGCTCCAGCTGTATCAAGCAGAACCTTCCATGCATCTCCTACATATGAAACATTGCAGGAAAATTTGTCAAGATAAAATGCATGGAATTCCATAAACTAAAGAAAAAGTGAAGACAATCAAACTGAGCTAAGACAATTAAAAACCAAAAGAAAAACTTGTATTCTAAAGGTAAGCTGGAAAGGACAAGATTTTAAATGGAAGAGTCAATATGCAATTTACCTGAGGCACTCCTGGCCATCGCATACATTGGAGAAGCTTCGACAACAGGCATCATCTGATTAACTAGTGGACCTAGCTGTAGAGCAGCATTGAAAACAGGGAGACCCGAATATTTATTAGACAGGAGAAACTTATGTTGTGCAAATGCCTCATCTTGAGTGACCAACATGGAAGATTAATGCACTCATACAACTTAGGGTTAAAAGCTCCACTTCCTGCCCAAATTCAAAAGGCTTCCATGGAGAGTGTCGAAGAACTTTTTATTGGTTCATATATAACTAGTGACAACATCAGTGTTATCATCAATATAAAACCCTATACTTTTAGAATCAGAAACTGCTAGGAAATCAAACTTTGTTGAGTCCAGAAAGAAGAATGAACAAACAAAGGCTACAGTCAATCATATCATCAAAGAGAAGAGTTGCTGACTAAATTTCTTTGCAATACTTAGGTTTGTGTCCCTAATGTCCACATAATTTTACTAAATGCATATTTTGTTTGAGAAGTCCATATGTACTACTTTCTAATCAGTGTAGGAAAGCCTTTTGAAGGTAAAAGGCGTTCCCAACATCACAAATTCATTGCATCTCTATCAAAGCAAAAGGAGCTTCAGGCAAACAAAGAAAACAATAATTAAATATACAGATGCATGCACAAGCACCGTACAGGCACATGTCCATATGCACACTTGAGGTAACCCTGATCAAGAGAAAGACATGAAAGCATACAATTCCTGGCATAGAAACTCTAATCATTTGATTTGCGTAACAGTAAAACTCATGAAACAACAACAGGCACCGAGTATTATGAAATAGACATATTTACCTGCTCAAAATATGGCACCGCCTCTGTAGCAGGCCTGTTGTTGAATGAGATTATGGCATTAGCCTTAGACAAAAGACGACATTCTTCGTCACACTCTATAAAACATTCAAGTTATTTGAAAACTAAAACAAAATCTCATAATCTGCGTTCTGCTTCCACCACTGAAACCACAGAACTTCCATTTTTCTTCCTGACTATTAGACAAGCAAAACCTTGAAGGTCCAGTAGAATAGAAAAGGGAAACCAAACCTTTGGTATCTTCTCACAGAAATAACTTCCTGTTAAAACTTGGAGAAGTGCCCCATTGCTTCAACATCCATGTAAAACAACAAAACATGTGTGAATTCATTTCTAGGTTGCTAATTAAATTCCAAAAAAATGCTCTTAAAAGGTAACACATTTGCTACTTAAAAGTTGAGGTAACACACCTGTGACCAACAGAAAAAAGTGGAAGGCCAACAAGCTCCGAAGCAGTTAAACCATCATGGGGCAATCCAGATTGCAGTAATAAATCCAAGCAAGCATTGAACCTCTCATAGACTTGATTAGCAGCTTTAGAATGATCGAATGTCACGTTGTAAGGCACTAAAATAACAACATAACCATCCTTTGCCAATAGTTCAATCAAACAACTGCAAAATTAAGGAAACAACAACAACAACAAATCATAACATCAAAATCCAAAACAAAAACTAATAAAAGATTGTTCATTGAAAGGAAAAGGATCGATTACCTGTAAGTGACTTCAGGGACAGCTCCAATGAAGGCACCACCAAGGAATTCGATGATGGCACGTGGCTTTCTACCTTTAGGTGGAGGTATGACTAAACATGACTCCATCTGCGTGTATTTCTGTCGCTGCTTGTAGTTGGTGTTAGTAATAACAGTATTACCATCTCCATATCTATAGTTGCTGCTGCTTCTACCAGCATACCCATTTGAAACCATTCTTGATAAAGAAGAAGATCCCGAAGTTTTAGATCTTCGCGTAGGAACCCATGGATAAAAAAGTGGGTTAAACTTGGTTTTTGATGGGTACCTAGGATTATTATTATAATCGGCTGTGAGATTGTTTGGAGAAGTGTAGCAAAGTGAAGTGGCCAGTTCCATAACGGTATGTTCTAGGGTAACAATAGTTTTGCTTCTACTCCAAATCTTTTTTCTTGTAATAATAAGCAAACCTGTGCAAATCAATGAATCTAGATTCTTCTAGAAGCAGTAGCAGTAGCGAAAAAGACTATTGTGGCAGAGCATTTTGGGACAGAAAACGAAAGTTAACATATGCTGATGATTCTGCCACGATTCCGGCTTGCAATTGCTTATTCAATTTGGGCCTGGTGCGGCCCATACTTATGTTTTCCCTAAATGGGCCGCTGGAGTCCTGAGTTTGATCCTAGATTTTGCAAGATTTCTTATGATTGTAATAGTGTTTGTTTGCTAGTTATTACGCTGGAAAGAAATGGAAGTATCTTGTTCATCGGACGACAGAAATGCTGATTCGATTCATTTTTAGATCACTATGAATGACCAATGCATAGGAAAACTTGTTTACATGATCGATCTAGTTGCTCATCATATGGATAGTGCAGTTCTTGATATTGAGATATATGTCCAGCTTGCTTGTAGACAGGTTTGAGAAAGTGAATTGGGTAAGGTTTCTTGACAGAAATGGGAACACAACAGTTGGGTGGGAAAGGCCGTCTCTTTCCCTTGGAAGCTCGTCGCAATACCAAAAGAGCAAAAAGAATAGATGCTTGAGCTTTCATCTCATAGAGGGAAAAAAATATACATTATTTACAACTAGAGAGCCTGACAACTCGGCCCGCATATAAATGCAGGGGATATTACTGAGCTAACTCATGTCAAAACATATGAGAAACAGCAGCACAGCCTCTGAGCTCCCACGTAATGGCAAACTTAGAAACATCGAAAAAACAACATGGGATACCTCTGTCGATTAGTGTCTCTATAACACATGGATATATACAACTTTGCCTTCTGTAGGCAGCTCAGAAGTGAAATGCGTGATATAGATTTCATCAGGTGTGCAAACTGAACAATTCACAATAATAAGCAATCAGTAGATGTTCGTAAAGCAATGCAAGTAGGTCGAGTGAATTAAACAAACAGAGGCTTCATTATCAACAATAATTCTTTAGTGCCAAAGATGTGTGAGAATCATACAACCAGCTCGAAATGGTGTTAAGCACCAAATCAAGGTAAAAGACACTTAATTTTGAACACCCAACAAAGTCACTTCCAAAAATACAGTGATGGCATACGACTCCCATCTAAATGTACATGAATTCACCACCACGCACAGCATTTTCAGCACCTTTCCTCTCTTCTGCAGCCTCCTTCTCCCGCTCTTTCCAGCTCTCATAAGCATGATCATCAGTTTGCAGCTCATGTCGGCAAATTGGACAAGAATTGTGTTCATCCTGTCACAAAAATTGAATAGCATTAAGAACGGACAACTTTATCACATCAACTCTAACATAATCATAGAATTTGACATTTTAGCATGCTAAAGGGATTTTACCAGCCATGGCTTAAGACAAGGAGGGTGGAATCTGTGCTTGCATGGCAACTCTTGCATTTTGTCATTGACAACCAAATTCTCTTTGCAAATTGCACATTCTGCATCCTTCCCTAGCTCAGCCAAGATCTCCTCTGTGATAGTAATTACTGGAAGCTTTGCAACAACCTCTTTACTGGCAGGAGGCACTCTCGGGGCTGTGGAACCCATTTCCATAATCTAAAAGACAGATATCAAAATAAGATCAACATTAACTCCTCCCAGTAATCAAGCATGATTAGGTAAGATATCAAAGCAGGGTGTAAATCAATTCCTTGAATCAACATTTCTTCTAGGAGCTTCCCTTGTCACTTTTTGAGCTTGCAGAGTTCACATTTGTGTAATTTGATAGAAAAATAAGGAAAACAAACTGACTGGCTAGGCTTTCAAATTTGAGAATTGGATAAACCAAATTCACAGCACAGAACAACTAAATTCATCACAGAAATGTGTTTCCTTTAGCTACAAAACCAACGCCATGCCAATTAATTTATAGAAATCAACACGAGATCTTTACCTCTGGTATCATATCATCAAGATTGCTCATTAACTCTCCAAGTAGATTGGAAGCAGTCTCTATAGTATTGTTATCCACATGACGCCCAGAAGATTCAAATTCCTGAAGTGTGGCCATAGAATTCAAGATGTTCGACTGCACTAACCACTGGGGCCGTGGTGGTTCAGGATCCACAGTAAGATGCCCCTCGAACAGATACCCTAAAAAATCAACAACCCAATAGCAAGGTCCAATATAAATATATCACGAAGAATATTATAATTTCATTTCAATCAATTTGCGAAATTATTTAGAGCAAGTAATTAAAAACATCCAATCGATCAAAAAGATGTATGTTAAGATAGAAAGTTAAACCGCTATTTTGGGAAACATCAGGGGGGTTTTCGATTTGATCCAAGTGTTCTTTAGCTTGAGCAATGCAATTTTTCAAGTGCTCCTTCTCGGTGGAATCAGAGGTCAAGAGTAGAGCTTCTTGAAACAATCCTAACCCAGCAAGCCAGAAACCAGGAGCTATGTATCTAGTCTTTAGCACGGTTGCAACTCTACAAACAACAGAATAAAACTGCCGCCGCCACCACCACATGAAAAATTAGATTTCGCAATAAATAAATAAAAGGAGAGAGGGAAAAAGAGAGACTGACTGTTTTACGGAGAGAAGGAGAAGCTGAGGGGTAGTGGAGACGGAGGAGGGATTTCAGAGAAGAGAGTGCGTCTTCGAATTTCTGTTTCTTGCCCAGCTGTTTCTGCAATTCTTCTAATTCGTTTTTCAATAATTGTTCATTGGACCCCATGATCTCTTTGCTTTGCTTTTCCTACAATTCCCTAATTTCTGAAATTGTTCTGTGTTTATTAATGTTGTCGTTTTATTTCATTTCATTTTTCTTGTCCAGGACGAAAGGCAACCAGATCTGGATTGGATGGCAAGCCATACCTTGTGGCTTGTTCGTGCTCCCTGCTGCGTCAATCATGATTTTAGACGACTGTCGTTTAAATCCATGTGACACGTCATTTGGTTGAACACAAACGACGCCTCATTCACTTCTTATTCTAATTTGCCCGCAAGGCAACCGCCTCGCCCTTTCTACTAGCTGATACTTCGATTTGTGGTTTGCAAGCCGGGTAAAAAAATATTTAACAAAAAACAATTGTTAAAAAAAAAATTAAGATATGAGATATTACTTCAACTGATAATTTAAATAGTATAATTAAAAAAATATAAAAATAATAATAAATAAACTAGTAAAAAAACAAGATGACAAAAAAAAAAACTGACCTAATTCTACTATGATTATCTAACAACTCAATGTTAAAAAGCAAAATTAAAAACAAATTAAAAAACACAACAACTAAAAGACCTCAATTAAACTAGGTTATCTCGCAAATTTCACAATATAGATATAATATTAAGATAATCTCATAGAAAAAAACAAAGGAAAAAAAGTTTGAAGAACAATTATTAATAAATCAAATGAGAATATAATGACTTCACATAATGAAAAAAGAAAAAGAAAAAATCTAAAGCTCATTCTCTTGCGAAAAAAAAAAACATGTTAAAGGAAGAAAATTAAGAAAAAAAATTAAAAAAAAACCTTGATCCGAGCCCACCCAAGTTAAGATGCAAAATCTCAAACCCGGTTGTGATATGAAGGTGACCGCATTCAAAAGAAAATTGAAAAAAAAATTATAAACCTCAATTTTCGAATAACTCAATGTTGAAGGACATAAAAAAATAAATTTAATTTAAAAAACAATCGAAAAAAATAAGAGTTAACCCGTGAACCCGCGACCATGGTCATAGGATTAAGATAACCCAATAGAAAAGAGAAAAAAAGTACAAATATCAATTTTCAATAAATCAAATGTTGAATGATAAATTAAAATAAATTAATTTAAAAAAACCCAAAAAAATCAATTCGCATTAACCTTTCAAACCGGTAACTCTGATCATGAACTTGGGATTAATCTAATAGAAAAAATCCGAGTCAACTAGGATTAACCCGCAAACGCTGTGATCATAGAGATAGGTTCAGAATAACTCAATAGAAATGAAATAAAAAAAAAGTAGGAGGACCAGTTTCAAATAAATTAAATATTTAAGGATAAAATTGAGATAAAATATTTTTAAAAAAATGATTAGAAAAACAAAAGTCAACTCATGTTAACCTTTGAAATCGATGACTCTAGTCATGAACTCGAGACTAATCTCATAGAAGGCAAATCGTAAAAAATAATAAAGCAAGAATCTAAAAAAAAGGTAAAAAATATTAGCTTTAAAAAAGAAACACCAAGCCAACCTAGGGCAAACCTCGTTAAATTCTTGACTCGGGTTCAATCAAGAAGTTTAATTCACAATCAATTTAATTACAAAGGATAGAATCGTTAAAAAAATAAGAAAAAAACAGTAATAAAAAGAATATGAATCAAGTTTGATAAAAAAAAACCACAGGGGATCAAATTGTAAAACAAAATCTAAAAAGTGATCTCAAATAAAATAAACAGCAATAAAAAAATAGAGATCAAATTTGAAAGATTAAAAAATAAAAAAAGGTGAAATTTAAAATATATATATATAATTTTATAGCTTATTGAAAATATAAAAAATAATAATCAAAACAATAAGGATTAAATTTAAAAGATTAAAAAAAAGAGGTGAAATTGATTATTTTTTTGTAATTTTATAGCTTCTTCAAAATAAAATAAAAATAGTACTCAAAAGTACAGAAACCAAATGTGAATGAAATTGAAATTGAAGGAGCTGGTTGAAATTCTGAAGGGGTTGAAAGTAAGTTCGTGTAAGAAAAAAAAAGAAAAGAAAAGAAAAAATAATTGTTAGCATCAAACTAGAGGTGTGTCTAGTTCACACACTTTGTCATCGTGCAGAGGACGTCGAGACCTTCCAAACGTTTCTCTAAAAAGTAATATTTGGTGGTTGCACGACCCTGCATACACTGCTTTAATGACATAAGGGTTGTCCACATGTACATGCCAAATATTTTTTAAAAATAATATTTAATATATGTCAATTAAAAAAAATCTTTAAGTAATCTTAAAATCTACAATAAAATCAATATAAAATAACAAAAAAAACATCATGAGAGTCGTGTTGATTTTATTTTAAATAACATAAGGTAATTATATTACTTTGAAAAATCTAAAAAATCCAAAACTCCCAAGTAACATGTATTATATTTTTTATACTAAAATTAAATTACTAATCTTAATATGCAAAAAAAAAAATTAAAATAATCATGTAAACATCCTTGTATCATGATGAAGAAACAATACTACCCCTAATAACTACTAATAACTAGTTAAAAGCATTTTTTGATGAGAGGAAAAAGAGTTTTCACTATTCCAGTGAATCCTAAAATATCTCGTGGGCTACAGTGACTTCTCCTTCACCTCTGTTTTAATTTAATTAATTAGTTTCGAGGAGCTGAATTGAAATCATGTTGAAGAGAGAGTTTATTCATTGGTAAATAAGAAAGACAGAACACAGGGAGGGAAGAACATATGAGTCCCACTTCTTGTTATCACTGAGTAAAGCTACAGTGGCTAAGTTTTGTCAAAATAATTTAGACAACAAGTACAACAGAGAAAAGAAACAAGCATGATGAAGAGTTAACTAATGATGATGATGATGGCAGTGTCAATCCCTAACACATTTCTCCTAGAAGGTCAATAATTTTGTTCTTAGACAGAAGCTTCAATCCTTGGCTCAAAAGAGAAGGCAGACATAAACTCTACGGCTTCACCATTCTTAAAACATTTTGGTAACTCAATCCACTCATTGGTTCTCAAATCACACACAACATAACGGAAAAACTCGGCAGAGTTTAAGCAGATAAATATCTGGTCACCGGCTCCAACACAGTTTATATCCACCTTCTTGCCGTAAAACTCGTGTGACATTGCTGGAGGCATTGCTACAATCTGATTCCAAGATCGAATGCTCTCATCAAACCTCCAGATTCTGAGGTTTGCGCTTTCAAAAAATTCTGATAACACAACAACTAGCATCTCTCCTTTACACTCCACCACGTCGATGGAGTATTCACAGAAGACAGGTAATAGCCTTGGATACTCAGAGAAGCACTTGGTGGTCAGATTGCAAGACACAATCGTACCTGAGGAGCTGAGGAAATAAACAATCTCCTCTCCGTCCTTAACAGTTATAACTGATGAGTATTGCTTAGATGGGCTCCTCTGCATGTCAGTTGCCACGACGTTTCCAGCCTTACTAAGGAAATACACAGCATTGTCGTCGTTTGAATCAAATTCCTGAGACTCGTCAACCTTTCTTCTCAAAAAGATCTCTTCTCCCCAGCAACCAGTGCTTGAATTATAGACTTTGCATGAAAGTTTTGGTAGCTCACCAGAGACCAATACAAGTTTATAGGACTGATTATTCTGTGCATTCATTGCTACAGCAAGAAGAGAGTGAGTTTCTTGGGCTGCATGCACTGGAGGGAGCTCACGACAGGATCCTGTCACGGGATTGCATACGATGAAATTGCACGCTCCCATGTGGAAGCAGACTAAGCCACCAGATGCTGCAACAGGAATGGAATCACAGTTAGAGCTTTGCTTGAGCAGCGGAGGATAGTTGAGTTTTTTCCAACTTCTATCAGCAGAGTCAAAGATGGTTGACTGGTTAAGATGGGGATCCACCATGAGAAACCATGGCTCTCGAGAAGGAATCTCAGAGCAGGCAAGCTTGAAACTTGCAGAATCTGAAACTGATTTCCATCTCTTGCACACTGAAGCAGCACGAAAAAATGCAGAGGTTGGTAGCCAGGAAAGAACCCTTTCAAGAAGGTCTTCATTGAGCTCATCCATAGACAAGCTGAGCATCCCTTTATCTTGTGTTTCCAGCTTTCTCTTCCGACCTGCTCTCGAAGCCCAGTTATCATTGTGCTCCATTGATTGAAACTTTGCAAATAATAACTGTCAGAATAAAAGGAGACAAAGGAATTATTAGTGAAATGCAAGTTATTGTGGAGTATATATGCTTGACATACCAGAGAATAAAAAAGAAGAATTTAATATCCACTCATGAAGGAATACGATAACTGGGCTAGAGATTTAAAATACACAACTAAGTAAAAGCAAAATAAATTCCCTTAAATACACCTATTATCTTCCTTCATGCAAGTGACCAACATCTAGGACATGAAATGAGGATTTTGTTATCCTGTCTTCACTAGAAACAATCTGGAAATAAACTTTGAACACTTACAACAAGTTGAAGATACTAGGCCTACAAAGAACCAAATATGATAAAAACCCATGGGAATTTCACCTTTTACGAAATCTTCACTCATCAAGAAAAATGAATAAAGTGAGGAAAAGAAGAGAGATTTTACATGTGAAAACAGCAGAAGAGATAGATTCTTCAAAGATAGAAGTACAACCGGAGAATTGACAAGAGCATGCTACAGGCTGGGTAGTAGTAAACAAAATGAAAAAGAAAAGAACTGAAAGGGGATCAAGAAATGAACTTTTTGTTTGGAGAGAAGCCACTAGGAAATCGGCATCAACAACAAAAAGAAAAAGAGAAAGCAAAAAAAACAAAAAAGAAAGACCTAATAAACTATCTTACTCGACAAATCAGGGCATCCTGCATTAGATTCTTATTCTTGTATGGATTCTCATACAAAGAAACCAAGCATCAAGCAAATAAACTATCTTATTCGACCAGAAAAAAAGCCCCATCAAATCTCTCTCCAATATGAGCTCAAATTCATATTATTTTCATCCAAATTTAGTCACATAGAAACCATCCAAACAAGGAAGAAGAAGAGCAAATGATATAAACTAAGAAGAGAAATACAGGCACACATACAAGTAGAATGAACAAGATCATGAAGCAAAAGGGGGAGATCGCGAGAGAGAGGAGGAAACTAGAAAATGTACCTTCTTGATGTTGCTACCCGATTGGAGGAAGGCCTTGTCTTTGAGATTATAGATAAAGAGGGATACAAGCAAAGCAGCAGAGGTATGTATGTTGGATACTAGTGCTTTGGTGGGTCTTCATTACTTGTGTGGAATTTAAAGAAGTGGAGACAATGACAATCAAACAAACAAAAAGGGCAAAAAAGCAAGGCCAAGTAGAGGAGAGGAGTGGAGGAAGGCTAGTGGGAAGCTTCCTCCCTTGGGTAACAGAGAGCAGCGGTAGCTTGTTTACTTTTTGTTGGTTTATGAGCGTTGACACTATAGAGAGAAAACTAAAGTGGAGAAGGCAAAGTACCAAAGCCCACACGAGCCAGTTGACTCTTTTACCAAATCTAAACACGAGTTACATAGGATACGCACTTTGGGCCATCCCATTCCTCCGCCTGTCTATTGCTAGATCCAAACAAGGTCTAAGCTCTTAACTAGTAGCTGGTTACGACATGGTGTTGGTGTCTGCACATGCGGGGCGGACGGAGTTCCTAAAGTTTTGGCCGAGTTAACAAGGAAAAAAGATTCGATATTTAGCTTCCGATTAGCCTCGTTTTCGGAGAAATTCTTGGTTTTATTTCTGATTTTTTTAATACATGTTGAGTGTGGGATTGAAAAGCACAACATTTTCACATGAATGTAAATGGTTAATCTATCTTTACATTTATTTTCTGGAAAAAGAAAACATGTGAGGCGGGGCACTTTAATCATAAAAAGAAAGCGAACACACACGTACCGCTGGTTGAGTAAAAGAAAAGCAAGGAACGAGAGAGAGAGAGAGAGAGAGAGGGACTACACAAATCTACATGTCAAAGGGGGTAGTGCTGTGCTTATTCTCTTGTGAGTAGGGTTTTGCTGCGGCTGCGGCTGTGGCTGTGGCTGACCTTTGTGTGGGCAATAAAGAAAGAGAAAAAATAAAATCAGGGACTGTATTAGACTACCATCTCTCTCTTCTCATCTCTTCTCTCTGTTTCTTTTGCCTGCTCCTCTCCTCGTTGAGGAATCTCTCTCTCTGTTTTTCGGGTTTCGCGCGTGTGTGGACAACATATACTAAAGTCAATGCCCAGAATTGATTCCTTAGCCAAACATTTCAAACAATACTACATTAAACAGAAAACAAAACGAAAGGCAAAACAAAAAAGCCGTTAATCACGATTCTCTTTTCTTGTGTTCCTTCCTTCTACTGTTGCACAGATCTCGATGTCTTAGGCCCATAGCCTGCATGCCTGCCTGACATTGTTTCACTTCCCGCTATTCACGGTCAGCCCATTTCATTTACTCAGGGCTCACTCAAATCGGCCGCAAAGGCTCGTTTGGCTTCAAAATGGACCGGAGAGTGGAGACTGATATCTTTTTCTTCTCTTCTCTCTCTCTCCCTCTCTGGAACCGCTAAATAAAGTTTGGCTATTGGCGCGGC
>Ga0325401_1000064_pt1 | contig 57461 bp, 65 predicted proteins | sample PopdelMetagenome_FD_205666 | JGI IMG/M metagenome (GOLD analysis project Ga0325401, IMG submission 205666) | Populus deltoides microbial communities from Bellville, Georgia, United States - Xylem-PdKOR-R2 | ecosystem: Host-associated > Plants > Phyllosphere > Stem > Wood/Secondary xylem | place...
GGGCGGACCGCACTACCTGTACCGCTTCGTCGCCGAACGCGCGGTGTCGGTCGACACCACCAGCGCCGGCGGCAACGCCACCCTGCTCAGCCTGGACGAGGGGGGAATGTGAGGCAGCGGGCGGTACACCGATCCTGACACGCGTTCAGCATGACGGTGCAGGAGCCTGCCGTCATGTTGAACGCGTTTCAGCAGCCATGGCACGACGCCGGCCAACAGAGGTACGGATGCGGGAACGCACGCCCACGGTCTACATCCTCGCCAGCCAGACCCGCGGCACCCTCTACATCGGTGTCACCTCCGACCCGCTCGCCCGCTGGAGCCAGCACCGCACCGGCGCGGTTGCTGGCTTCACCAGCCGCCATGGCGTGACCCGCCTCGTCCTCGTCGAGGTCTTCGACGACATGGAACACGCGATCGCGCGCGAGAAGCAGTTGAAGCGCTGGCATCGCGCGTGGAAGATCAACCTGATCGAGGCGGGCAATCCGAACTGGCGGGACCTCGCGCCCGACTTCGGCCTAGAGCCGATGGCTTCAAAACGTCGACCGCTACATGGATGCTGAAACAAGTTCAGCATGACGGAGTGGGGCGAGGCTCACTCCCCTCCCAACGTCATGCTGAACTCGTTTCAGCATCCATGGCGACCCACTCGCACCCAGGCAAGCGGGACTATGGTGCCCCCACTCTAATGCGACTCCGCTTTGCCCGGCGGCGCATAGGGCATCACCAGTGTCCCGTCGGGCGCGGCGGTGAAGGTGGTCTGGGTGGGGTAGGGGATGCCGATCCCCTCCGCCGCGAACCGCTGCATCAGCGCGACCAGCAGGCGGTTGCGGGCTTCGTGCGCCAGCGGCCAGTCGTCGCCGGGCGTATCGACCTGGAGCACGAAGTCGAGCGAGGACGCGCCGAAGCTCTCGAACCCCGCGCGGGCGACCTTGCCCCCGACCCCCTCGCCCAGTTCGGTCAGCATCGCGGGTATCCGCGCCAGCACCTCGGGCGGGGTCTCGTACGCGACCCCGATCGTGTAGGCGACGCGCACGTGGTCGCGGTTGGAGATGTTCTGGATCTCCTTGTCGAGCAGCTGGCGGTTGGAGATCACCCGCATCTCGCCGGTGAAGGCGCGGATGCGGGTCGATTTCAGTCCGATCGACTCGATCACGCCCGTGGTCTGGTCGTAGCTGACCTTGTCCCCGCGCCGGAACGGCCGGTCGAAGATGATCGCCAGCGCCGCGAACAGGTCCGCGAAGATGCCCTGCGCGGCCAGGCCGATCGCGATGCCGCCGACCCCCAGTCCCGCAACCAGCCCGGTGACGTTGACGTTCAGATTGTCGAGCACCACCACGAACGCGACCGCGAACAGCGCAAAGGTGACCAGCACCCGGATCAGCCCCAGCGCCGACAGCAGCGCCTCGCCCGAATAGCTTTCGGATCGCGTCCGGTGCTCGATCGCGCCCAGGATCAGCTCGCGCGCCCAGATCGCGAACTGGAACACCGACGCCACCGTCCACAGGAAGTCGATGGTCGACGCCACCTCGCCCGGCGCACCGGCATAGCCGGCGACCAGCTTGGCCGACAGCATGACGATGAAGAACCCGCCGGTCCGCTCGATCGCGCGGCCCAGGATCGCGGGCCAGCCTTTCCCCGTGTGGCTGCGCGCCGCCAGCCGCTGTCCCAGTCCGCGCGCCCAGAACAGCGCCAGCGCCAGCGCGGCGCCGATCGCGACCGCGACCAGCACCCGCAGCCAGTTGCCCGCCAACCAGTCGGCGCTCGACCCGATCAGCCGGGTCAGCTGCGCCTGGACGTCCACGGGTTCGAAGATCGGCGACGTGGGTGCGGAACCGTTCGACATGCGCGTGGGGGTCAGGCCGCCTGGATCGCCTCGCGCGCCTGTTCCTTGGCGGCGGGCACGACGTTGCGTTCGAGGAAGGCGATCAGGCCACGCTCCTCGCGGCTGAGCTGGCCGGTGGCGCGCGGCAGCTTCAGCGCCTGGCGGAACACCGTCTGGTCCTGCTTGACGAGGTCGATCACGTCGGGGTGGACATAGGATTTGCGCGCGATCGCGGGCGTGTTGCCCAGCTTGGCGGTCACCGGCTCGAGCAGCTGCTTGAGCGTCAGGTCCTTGTCGGCCCCCGCCAGCGCCTCGAACGCGAGCAGGCTTGCCCCCCAGGTCCGGAAGTTCTTGGCGGTAAAGTCGCCGCCGGTCGCGGCCTTGATATATTCGTTGACGTCCGACGAGGTGACCGGATGCGCCTCGCCGCTATCGTCCAGCCAGGCGAACAGGTGCTGCTCGTCCAGATCCTGGCACTGCTTGACGAAACGGGCGAGCGAGCGGTCGGTGACCTTCATGCTGCAATCCTTGCCCGACTTGGCCTTGAAGCGCAGGCGCAGGGTGTCGCCCTTGACGTCGCCGTGCTGCGTGCGCAGCGTGGTCGCGCCGTAGCTCTCGTTCTGCTTGACGTAATCCTCGTTGCCGACCCGGATGTTGCTGTCGTCGAGCAGGCGGACCACCGCGGCGACCGCGCGCTCCTTGCCGAGGCCGCGGCTCGCGAGATCGGTGGCGACCTGCTTGCGCAGCGACGGCAGCGCATGGCCGAACTCGGCGGTCTTCTCGTACTTCGCGGCCTCCTGCTGCTCGCGATAGCCGAGGTGGTATCGGTACTGCTTGCGGCCCTTCTCGTCCCAGCCGATCGCCTGGATATGGCCGTTCGTCCTGGGGCAGAACCAGGCGTCGCGATAGGCGGGGGGCAGGCCGATGGCGTTCAGCCGGTCGATCTCGTCGCGCTCGGTGATCCGCTCGCCCTTGGCGTCGTGATAGGCCCAGCCGTTGCGCACCTTCTTGCGGGTGATGCCGGGCTTGGAGTCGTCCGAATAGATGATCTTGGCGGCCATGCTGTGTCCTCGGATACCGCCGTGCAATGCGTGTCGTGGCTCCGCGGTTCCCGTCAGGCGGGTGCGCGGGCGCCGATCCGCCCCATCGGCCGGAACCCCTGGTCCAGGCGGCGGCGGGCGAGGTACGCGTCCAGCCCGATCTGCGCGCCCAGCAGGATGAACAGGAAGCTCTGGAACGCGATCCCGACGAACGCCGCGCCGAGCAGGTAGATCAGCTGCGCCTCCTGCAACGCCCCCGCCAGCGCCCCCGCCCACGCGTCCTCGCCCGCGCGGTGGCGGCGGCGCAGCGCCTCCATCCGGATCACCCCCGCGCCGTTGATGAGGAGCCACAGGACCAGTCCCGGCCAGCCCTGTTCGCCCAGCATCTCGAAATAGGAGCTGTGGTATGCGCGCGCCTTGTCGACCGCCAGCGTCTGTTCCAGCGTCTGGGCGGGGCCTTCGCCCGCCAGCTTCACCGTGTCGTAGCGGATGTGGTTCTGCCGATACGCCTCGAACCCGCCGCCGAACGGGTGATCCTTCACATAGTCGAGCGTCCACTTCCACACCGCGATCCGGGTCGATGCGGACTCGTCGCCCTGATAGCCGCCGATCGTCTGCATCCGGTCGGTGAACCCCTGCGGCAACAGCGGCACCGCCAGCGCCCCCGCCGCCGCCAGCATCAGGAGGTAGCGCCCCCGCCGCTTGACCGAGCGCACCAGCAGCACCGCCAGCAGCCCGATGCACAGCAGCCCCGTCCGCGCGGAGGTGCCGACCGGCATCAGCAGGCACGCGAAGATCAGCGCGCCGGCGAACAGCCGCACCCGCCGGTCGGGCGGGAACACCGTGCCGAACCGCGCCAGCCACCAGATCACCGGCACCAGCGCGATCGCCACCGTCGAGATGATGCTGGATTCGTACAGCCCGGCGTTGTTCTCCACCATCAGGTTGAGCTGGCCGTAACCGCCCCCGGTCGCCAGCGTCTTGATCCCGCCGACGATGATGATCGACCCGGCCGACAGCACGGTGAACAGCAGCAGCGCCTCGATCCGCAACCGGGTCCGCAGCGTCAGCGGCAGGAACGCCGCGAACGCCAGGTTCTTCCACACCCAGGCCCATTTGTCCGCCGCCTCGACCGGGAAGTCGGCGGCAACGGTGGTGGCGTGGCAATAGCCGAGCAGCGCCAGGATCATCACCTGTCTCGGGCCGACCCGCAGTCCCGCCTTGTCGTCGGCCAGCGCCCAGCCGCCCACCGCCAGCACGACCGCGATCATCGAGATCGGCACGCTGTTGAGCAGCCAGTAGGTCAGCCGCTGGGGCGAGACGAGGTCGATATAGACATAGGCCAGCACCAGCACGAACGGCCGCCGCAGCCCCAGCGCGAACAGCCCGGCCAGAAAGCCGACGAATGCAAGGTCGTGCACTAGCGCCGCTTCGGGGTCGGGGCAGGGGCAGGGGTCGCCTCGCGATCCAGCTCCGGCCGGCGGATCAGCGCCCATGCGGCCAGCAGCATCAGCCCGTGGGTCAGCGCGAGCGCGAAATTGTCGATCATCGCCGGCCCTCCGTGCGGCTGGTGGAACCGTTGCCATAGCCGGCGGCGGTTGCGGGGCTGTTAAGGCGACCGAACCCCCCGCAACCCCGTTCTCCGCCGCCGCCCCGCCACCCCCTTTTACCCTCGCCGCACCCTCCGTTCCTGTAGCTTCGCTCACCCGCCGCCCGAGCTCCGGCCGTTCGCGAGGCGCCGCGAACGGCGGTTGACGCCCCCTTAAACCCAACCATGCCATCCCCTACCCGATGCGCATCCTCCACGTCCTCGACCACGGACTCCCGATCCAGAGCGGCTACACCTTCCGCACCCGCGCGATCCTCAAGGCGCAAGGGCAGCGCGGCTGGTCGGTCGCAGGCGTCACCGGCCCTCGCTACAACCGCGGCGACGCGGCGGAGGAGACCGTGGACGGCCTGCGCTTCTTCCGCACGCCGCCCGCCCGGTTCGGCCCCGCGGGCGAGGTCGCCGCCTTTGCCCGTGCGATCGGCCGCGCCGTGGACGCGTTCCGCCCCGACATCCTCCACGCTCATTCGCCGGTGGTCGACGCCCTTGCCGCCTGGTGGGTCGCCAGACGCCGCCGCCTGCCGCTGGTCTACGAGATCCGCGCCTTCTGGGAGGACGCCGCGGTCGGCAACGGCACCGGCCGCGAGGGCTCGTGGCGGTATCGCGCGACCCGCGCCGCCGAAGGCTGGGCGGTGGCGCGCGCCGATGCGGTGGCGGTGATCTGCAACGGCCTGCGCCATGATCTCCTCGCGCGCGGGGTCGATCCCGCCAGGCTGGTGGTGTCGCCCAACGGCGTCGACATGGACCTGTTCGGCACGCCCGCGCCCCGCGACGCCGCGCTCGCCGCCGGGCTGGGGCTCGACGGCGCGGAGGTGGCCGGCTTCGTCGGCAGCTTCTACCCCTATGAGGGGCTGGACGACCTGATCGCCGCCATGCCCGCGCTGGTCGCCGCCCGTCCCGCCGCACGGCTGCTGCTGGTCGGCGGCGGCCCGGCCGAGCCCGCCCTGCGCGCGCAGGCCGCCGCCTCCCCCGTCGCCCACGCGATCCGCTTCGTCGGGCGCGTGCCGCACGAGGCGGTCGAGCGCTATTACGGGCTGATCGACATCCTCGCCTACCCGCGCAAGGCGATGCGCCTCACCGACCTCGTCACGCCCCTGAAGCCGCTGGAGGCGATGGCACAGGGCCGGCTGGTCGCGGCATCCGACGTCGGCGGCCACCGCGAACTGATCCGCGACGGGGACACGGGAACGCTGTTCCCCCCCGGCGATCCCGCCGCACTCGCAACGGCGCTCGCCGGCCTGTTCGCCGATCGGGCCGGGTGGGCCGCGCGCCGCGCCCGGGCGCGCGCCTTTGTCGAGGAGAAGCGTAACTGGTCGTCAAACATTTGCGTTTACCAACCCGTTTACCAGCGGCTGATCGGCGCCGCGCAGACGGACCTGCCATGCGACCCTCATCCCGCCAGCGCCTGACCGACCTCCTGCCGCCGATCGGCGCCGGGACGGTGGGGGTGCTGGTGCTGGCGACGGTGCTGCTCGTGCCGATCGCGTGGCTCGAGTCGCTCGCCTGGCGCAGCGGCCTGTCCGCGCTGCTGCCGATGGCCGAACCGCCGCTGGGCGCCACCGCGCGCGGCGTTCTGGCGCTTGGCGGCGGCGTGGCCACGGCCGCGATCGTCTGGGCGGCGCTGTTCCTTCTCTGGGGCACGGACGGCCTGCTGGTCCCCCGGCGGACCACGCCCGCGGTACGCCGCGCCGATGCGCACCCCGACGCGCCACCGCGCCCGCCGCTGACCGTTGCCGAACTGGGCGAGCCGCTCCTTCCCACGGCGCCCCCGCCTGCCCCCGCCGAACAGGCGATCCCCGCCGATCTCGACCAGCCGCTCGCCGCCTTCGACCCCGCCTCGATCCCGGCGGTGCCGCGCGAGCCGGTGCGCGCCGTCCCCCCGCTCGTCGCGCCCAGGCTGGCCCCCGAACTCGCGCAGGGCGAGCGGATCGAGACGTTCGACCTGTCGCCCCGCACGCCCGGCGATGCCCAGCCGTCGATCGAACAGTTGCTCCGCCGCCTCGAACTGGGCACCGCCCGCCGCCCCGCCGGGGCGCGCTGACGAAACGGCTTGGGGCCGCCTGCCGCCGCTGCTAGCGTCCCGGTCAGATAGGGGAGCCGCGATGCAGCACAGGAGCGAACCAGCCGCGGAGGCGACCCACGCCCAGCCCTATGCCTGGTACGTGCTGGGCGTCCTGTTCCTCGTCTACATCCTCAACTTCGTCGATCGGCAGGTGATCTCGATCCTAGCGGAGGACATCAAGCGCGACCTCCGGTTGCGCGACGAGGATCTGGGCTTCCTCTACGGCACCGCCTTTGGCGTGTTCTATTCGCTGTTCGGCATCCCGCTCGGGCGACTGGCGGACAACTGGTCGCGGGTGCGGCTGATGACGGTGGGGCTGGCATTGTGGTCGACCATGACCGCGTTGTCGGGCCTGTCGCGGACCGGTGGCCAGCTCGCCGCCGCGCGGATCGGGGTGGGGGTGGGCGAAGCGACCGCGAGCCCGTCCGCCTATTCGCTGATCTCCGACTGGTTTCCCCGCCGCCTGCGTGCCACCGCGCTGTCGATCTACTCGGCCGGGCTGTATGTCGGCGGCGGCTGTTCCCTGTTCATCGGCGGGCTGATCGTCCAGGGCTGGAACCGCGCCTATCCCGGCGGTGGCCCGCTGGGGCTGGCGGGGTGGCAGGCGGCGTTTCTCGCGGTCGGCGTCCCCGGCCTCCTGCTCGCGGTCTGGGTCGCGACGCTGCGCGAGCCGATCCGCGGCGCGGTCGAGGGGCTGCCCCCGCCCGAACGCCACCCGGCACCGTTTCGTGCCTTTCTCGCCGACCTCGTCACCGTGCTGCCGCCGCTGACCCTGATCGGCGCCGCCTCGCGCGGGGTACGCGCGCTGGCGGTCAACCTGCTCGCCGCCGGGCTGGTCGTGCTGGTCGTCGCCGGGCTGGTCGCGTCCGGCGAGCCCTGGCCGCAATGGAGTGCGGTCGGCATCGGCGTCTATGCGGTGTTCTCCTGGGCCAGTGCGCTGCGCCGCCGCGATCCCGCCACCTTTGCGCTGATCGTCGGCACCCCCGCCTTTCTATGCACGGTGGTCGCCTATGGCCTCAACGCCTTTCTCAGCTACGCGGCGAGCTTCTGGGCCGCGCCCTACGCCTTGCGCGTCCTGGGCCAGAGCCCGGCCGAGGCCGGGTTCCTGATCGGCGGGCTGGGCGCGCTGGCGGGGTTCCTGGGCGTCACCGGCGGCGGCATCCTCGCCGACCGTCGCCGCCGCACCCGCGCCAACGGCCGGCTGGAGGTGGTGATCGCCGGCGCGATCGTGCCGGTGCCGTTCCTGGTGCTTGCCTTCACCGCCGCGAGCCCCGCCGCCTTCTACCCCGGCATCTTCCTGGCGCAGATCACCGCCAGCATCGCGCTGGGCGCGGCGGCGGCGACGACGCAGGATCTGGTGCTGCCGCGGATGCGCGGCGCGGCGACCGCGACCTTCTTCCTGGGCACGACGCTGCTCGGGCTGGCGATGGGGCCGTATCTCGCCGGCCGGGTCTCGACCCTGTCGGGCAGCCTGTCGGTGGGCATGCTGTCGCTGCTCGCGACGGTGCCGGTCACCCTCGCCGCCGCGATCGCCGCATGGCGGCTGGTCCCCGCGGCGGAGGCGACGCGCGAGGCGCGGGCGCGGGCGGCGGGCGAGCCGATCTGATTGCCGCCCCGCCACCGATTGCCTAAGCGCGCCGGGTGACCGCGCCCCTCCGCCTTCGCCTCGACCACGCCGCCCTTGCCGACAACTGGCGAACCCTCGCGCGGATGAGCGGCGCTGCCGCCTGCGGTGCGGCGGTCAAGGCGGATGGCTATGGCCTGGGCGCGATCGACGTCGCACGCCGGCTGGCCCAGGCAGGATGCCGCGACTTCTTCGTCGCGACCTGGGCGGAGGCGAACGCGCTGGCCCCGCTCGGCCTGCCGGTATCGGTCCTGCACGGCGTCCGTGCGGCCGACCTGCCCGCCGCGCTCGCCGGCATCGCCCGCCCGGTGCTCAGCACGCCCGAACAGGTCGCGCGCTGGCGGGCGGCGGGCGGGGGCGCGTGCGACCTGATGGTCGACACCGGCATCAATCGGCTCGGCATCGCCCCCGGGGACGCCGCGGCGCTGGCCGACGGGCTCGCGCTCGACACGCTGATGAGCCACCTCGCCTGTGCCGACGAGGATTCGCCCTATAACGACACCCAGCGCGCCCGCTTCTCCGCGCTGGCGGGTACGACGCGCGCACGGCGGATGAGCCTCGCCAACTCCGCCGCGATCGCGCTCGGGCCGGATTACCGCTTCGACCTCACCCGCCCCGGCCTCGCGCTCTATGGCGGGGTGCCGCGCCCCGAGTTCGCCGGCCGCGTCCGCCAGGTCGCCTGGCCCGAGGCGCAGATCCTCCAAAGCCGGCTGGTCCCGGCGGGCGAGACAGTGGGTTACAACGCGACGTGGACCGCCCCGCGCGACACCCCGGTCGGCATCGTCAACCTGGGCTATGCCGATGGCTATGGCCGCGGCTTCTCCGGGCGTGGCCAGGCCCATGCCAGGGGTGCGGCGCTGCCGGTGCTCGGCCGCGTCTCGATGGACCTCACCGCGCTCGACCTTTCCGCCGCGCCCGACCTGGCGGAGGGGGACTGGGTGGCGATCGACTACGCCCTTCCCGACGCCGCGGCGGCGGGCGGGCGGTCGCAATACGAGCTGCTGACGGGCCTCGGCTCGCGCTTCGCGCGCGAATGGACGTGATGTCTTCGGCACGGCAGGATCATCCTCGCCCGCTGCCGGTCTGAGGCTCAAACCTCCGCTGTCCTACACGGCGGGATTGTGCTCCAGGATCCGCGATGATCGCCGCCCGCCTTTTCTCGATCTCCGGCGTCGGCAACGACCCCGGCAGTCCCCGCAATGAATCGCGATGCCGGATACTTCGTAAACTTCGCCGCACCTTTCCGCCGCCTCGGCTCCAGGTCCGCCCTGCCAGGGCCGGCGTCGGGCCGGCTATCCGATCAGTCCCGTTCGACGCACATCGCGATCCCCATGCCGCCACCGATGCACAGCGTCGCCAGCCCCTTCTTGGCGTCGCGCTTGTTCATCTCGTGGACCAGCGTGGTCAGCACCCGTGCGCCGCTCGCGCCGATCGGATGGCCGATCGCGATCGCGCCGCCGTTGACGTTGACCTTGTCCGCGTCCCAGCCCAGTTCCTTGCCGACCGACAGCGCCTGCGCCGCGAACGCCTCGTTCGCCTCGATCAGGTCGAGCTCGCCGACGCTCCACCCCGCCTTGTCGAGCGCGCGGCGGGTGGCGGGGACCGGGCCGATCCCCATCAATGCCGGGTCCACGCCCGCCGACGCCCAGCTGCGGATGGTGGCAAGCGGGGTCAGCCCCCGCGCATCCGCCTCGCCGCGCGCCATCAGCACCAGCGCGGCGGCACCGTCGTTCAGCCCGCTGGCGTTCGCGGCGGTGACCGTGCCGTCCTTCTTGAACGCCGCGCGCACGCCGCCGACGCTGTCCGCCGTCACCCCGTCGCGGATATATTCGTCGCGATCGATGGTGGTGTCGCCCTTGCGCCCCTTGATCGTCACCGGCGCGATCTCGTCGGCGAACCGGCCGGAGCCGCGCGCCGCCTCCGCCTTGTTCTGCGAGGCCACGGCGAACATGTCCTGGTCGCTGCGGGTCACCTGATACTGCTCCGCCAGGTTCTCGGCGGTCACCCCCATGTGATAGCCGTTGAACACGTCGGTCAGCCCGTCATGCACCATGGTGTCGACCAGGCTGACCGCTCCCATCTTGGTGCCGCCGCGCATGGTCTGCGCATGCGGGGACAGCGACATCGACTCCTGTCCCCCCGCGACCACCACCTGCGCGTCGCCGTTCAGGATCGCCTGCGCGCCCAGCGCCACCGCGCGCAGGCCGGAGCCGCAGACCTGATTGACGCCCCAGGCGGGCACTTCCTTCGGAATGCCCGCCGCCATCGACGCCTGGCGGGCGGGGTTCTGCCCCTGCGCGGCGGTGAGCACCTGCCCCAGGATCACCTCCGACACTTCCGCGCCGCCGACCCCGGCATCGGCCAGCGCCGCCTCGATCGCGACCCGGCCCAGCTCATGGGCCGGGGTCGCGGCGAACGCACCCAGGAAACTGCCCACGGGGGTGCGGCGGGCGGCGACGATCACGACATCCTGGGCACGGTCGGTCATGGCAAGGCTCCTTTGCGCGGGTATGTACCGTCGCCGATCGCATCGATCCAGTGGGCGAGCGGCTCCCACAACCGGCGCGGTGCGGCGCGGCCGATCATCATGCCGACATGCCCCGCCGCCAGCACCCGCCGATCGGGCAGCCCCACAGCAGTCGCAGCCGGCACGATCCGGTCGCTCGCCGACACGAACTCGACCGCGGGGCAGGGCAGCGCCGCCGGATCGACAGTGTTGCCGGCCACCCGCCAGCCGCCGTTCCCCGCCAGATCGCGTGCCACCATGTCCTCGAACAGCTGCCGTCCCGCCGCCAGGGTCAGCGGCGCACCGGCATTGGCCCAGTCCTCCAGCCGGACGAAGGCCCGCGCCTCCTCGCTATCGGCCGTCATCCGCCCGAACGCCTCAAACTTCGCCACCGTCCGCGCGGGATCGAGCCCCCAGAACCCCGCCTGGAGCAGTTCCACCGGCACCAGCCCCAGCGCCTCGCACGTCGGCTCCCCCGCCGCCCACATCGCCGCCATCGCGGTGCGGGCCTCATGGCCATAGCCCGCGAAGCGCCACGGCGCGGCGATCGTCGCGACTCCCGCCACCGTCGTCATCGCCGCCGCGGCCCAGGCGAGCGTCCCGCCCAGGCAATATCCGACCAGCACCGGCGGCTCGGGCAACCGGGCCAGCAACGGCACCAGCAGCCGCTCGACATGCCCGGCCAGGTCGAGTTCGCGCTCGCCGGGCTCGGGGCTGCCCCAGTCGATCAGCCACGTGTCGCATCCTCGCGTCGCCAGCCAGCGCGCCAGCGACCGATCGGGCGCGAGGTCCAGGATCGCGGGCGGGTTGATGAGCGAAGGGACCAGCACGACGGGCCGGTCACCGCCACCACCCGCATGCCGCAGCGCCGCTCGCCCCTGCCGGTGGACGGCGGGCAACGGCTGTGGCGCGGACGGGCGACGTGCCTGTTGATAGGCCCGCAATCCTGCCAGCGCGGCGGCGGCGCGCGCCGGGTCGCCTGCGGTTTCGCCGTGCAGCATCGCCAGGAACAGCGGCAACGGCCGCGGCCCATGTTGCAGCGCCGCGAAGAAGCGATTAGCCTCCGACTCGATCACAGCCGGCACCTGGCCGGAATGGGGAAAGCGTTGCCATGAAGAAGCAGGCGGGCGACGGTCCGGTCATCATCAAGAAATACGCCAATCGGCGTCTCTACAACACCGAAAGCTCGTCCTACATCACGCTGGACCATCTCGCCGCGATGACGCGGGCGGGCCGCGACTTCAAGGTGGTCGATGCCAAGACCGACGAGGACATCACCCACAACGTCCTGACCCAGATCATCATGGAAGAGGAAGGCCGCGGCCAGACCATGCTCCCGGTCAGCTTCCTTCGCCAGCTGATCGCGATGTACGGCGACTCGATGCAGGCGGTGGTGCCCGGCTATTTGGAAGCATCGATGGACAGCTTCCGGCGCAACCAGGAACAGTTCAAATCGGCGGTCGAAGGTGCGTTCGCCCATTCGCCCTTTGCGGAAATCGCCAAGCGCAACATGGCGATGCTGGAGGCTGCGGCCGGTGCCTTCAAGCCGCCGGTCCGCGATCCGGTCGCGCCCGAGGCGACGTCGCGCAGCAAGGACGACGAGATCGCCGCGCTCAAGGCGGAACTGGCCAACCTCCGCGACAAGGTCGATCGCCTGGGGCAGTGACCGCGGCGATGGCGTGGCCGGTGGCGGGCGCGCTGGCGGCGCTCGCGATCCTCGCCGGCTGGCGGGATCGGCAACGGCGGTTCCGCACCGATCCCGATCGGGTAGGGGTAGTCGACTGGCCCACGGTACAGGTGCTGGCGCTGGTGGCGCTCGCGATCGTGGTCAGTCTCGCACTGGCGTGAACACCCGGCCGCGGCGGAGACGCGCTTTGTCCGCCGCCGTCGTACGTCCACGGGGTTGCCCCAGTCGGGCTCACGCACCGCGATGGCCGCAATCAACATAATCACGGCGGAGTGGCGGAGAGCGGATAACGGCCCGTCATGTCCGTGAAGGCCGATACCTCCCGCAAAGACCCTCAGTAGAATTCGCGTGCCACCAAAGTCCGCTCTTTACCCGCACAATCGGCCAGCCGCGTCGTCGTCCCCGCCGGTGCCGCACCCCATCGGGCAAGCGGGCTGGTCAGGTAGCCGGCTGTGACCGGCTGGCCATCGATCGCGCAGATCAGATCGCCCTCGCGCCAGCCGGCTGTCGCCGCCGGGCTGCCGCGCATCACGTGAAGAACGCGCAGCCGATCGCGCGCGAGCCCCAGCAGCAATCCCGAAGTGGAGCGTAGCGGTGGCCGCCCGACCTCGGGACCCGGCGACAGCACCATGCGGCCCGCGCCTGGATCGAGCAGCACGCGATAACGGCCCAGAAACCCCGATCCGATCCGTCCCGCCACCCCGATCGAGCTCGAAAATCCGCCCGGCGGCTCCGCCCGCACCTCCACCTGCCGGGCAGTGAGCGCACCCAGCCGGATCGTGGGGAGGATCGCAAGCTCGGTCACCAACGGTCCTGCAAGGCCATAGGCGATCGCGGTCGTGCTCGACTGCTCGCGTGGGACTGCCCGGGTCCAGCCATCGGCGGCGATCGTCACCGTGGCACCGTCCCCCGTATCGACGACCATCGGTGCCAGCCGTTGCTCCCCGATCATCAGCGCACTCTCGTACACGTGACGCCGGGCCGATATGGCGAGCGGTGCCGTTGATCCCGCGAACGGCAGCCGGCCCGACCGTAACAGCCGGAACCGCCGCGCCGGGTAATCGATATCCAGCGCATAGCCGGCAAGCAGGTCGCGCCCGATCAGCAGATCGATTGCCGTCCCCCCGCCGGTGGCAACTGCGGGCAGGGGCGCCACGGCCAGCCTTCCGCCGCGACGGCTGAGGCCGCCCAGCGTCAGTTCGTCCGTCGCCATCCAGGCGATGGCCACATCCCCTCCGATCGCGGTGGCGACATCACTGCCCGTCAGGCGCGCCGGGTCGACCGCCGTCGATCCGCGCGCGATCAGCGAGTCGCTAAGCCCCGTATCCAGCACCGCCGCCAAGTTCTTCCCGTCGAGCGTGACCCGGAACAGGATCTGGTTGCCCGGCGTCAGCGAGAACGGGATCCAGCGATCCTCGCTGGCGGCGGCCAGGGTCAGCACACCGGTGTTGGGCGTGACCGGCTGGGGCACCACCGCCGCGATCAACAGCACAAATAGGGTAAGGGTCAGACGGATCACACGCGACGGACCTGCAACCCGGCGCCTGAACCGATGATGATCGGGCCGGTTCGGCATGCCCTAATGCAGGTCATCGCCGGCGCAACACCATTCGTCCGATCCGGTTCCCGCACGGGTTTCAATTATTTTCTGGGGGCCGTAGCCGATCCTCATACCGCAACCGACCGGGGGGTCGCCCGATGAACGTCAAGGCTTTGACAGCGCGATTCGCGCTGGTGTTTTCGTGCGCCCTGATGGCGGCGATGCCTGCGCAGGCACAGTTCTGGCAATGCGCGCCATTCGCCCGCAGCGTATCGGGGATTGACCTTCACGGCAACGCGAGCAGTTGGTGGGGACAAGCTGCAGGTCGCTACGCTCGCGGGCACGTGCCCCGGGTCGGCTCGGTGCTGTCGTTCGAGGCGACTCGACGGATGCGGGTCGGGCATGTCGCCATGGTCAGCCGGGTGATCGGCGAGCGCGAGGTGCTGCTCACCCACGCCAACTGGTCGCGTCGCGGCGGCATCGAGCGCGACGTGCGTGCGGTTGATGTGTCGGTGGCGGGGGACTGGAGTGAGGTCCGGGTATGGTATGGCCCGCAAGGGTCGCTGGGCACGTCCAACTACCCCACCAACGGCTTCATCTATGCCGATGGCGCACCGATCGAGGATGCCACCACCGTGCAGGTCGCGGCAGTAGCGGCCGACGCGGCATCGTGATCCGTCAGGCGGGCCTGAACGTCATCGCCACGCCGTTCATGCAGTAACGCTGTCCGGTCGGCTTTGGCCCGTCGTCGAAAACATGGCCCAGATGCCCGCCGCATCGATCGCAATGCACCTCCGTCCGGCTCATCAGGAACGATCGGTCCGTCGTGGTGCCGACCGCGTCGGGTAACGGCGCCCAGAAACTTGGCCAGCCGGTGCCGCTGTCGAACTTGGTGCGCGACGCGAACAGCGGCTGGTCGCAGCCCTTGCACCGAAATGTCCCGGTGCGATGCTCCTTGTTGAGCGGGCTCGACCAGGGCCGCTCCGTGCCTTCGTGGCGCAGGACGTCATAGGCCGCGGGGCCGAGTTGGCGGCGCCACGCCTCGTCGGTCTTGGCGACGGGAAAGGCCGGGGCAGCCGCGACCGGGCGGGCACGCGAACCCCAAAGGGTGGCTCCGATCGTGCCCAGGCCCAAAAACGACAGAAGTGAACGGCGGTCGGATAAAAGGCTCATATGTTTCAAATGGGAGCGCTGCGGGCGTTGTTGAAGAGGTGTCGATCGCTCAGCGCGACCGCCGCGGCCGCGCCGAGCCGGACTGGAGCACCCCGCGCCGGAACGCGCGCGCGCCGACCGTGATGAACACCGCCACCCACAAAGCCTGCCACCCGAGGGCGATCGCGTGCGGCCAAAGCGCGGGCGCGTTCGCCGCACGCCCTGCCATGGCGTAGGGCGAGGAGAGCGGGAACACCTCCGTCGCGGTTGCCAGCCAGCTGCCGGGACGCGCAGCCGCCGCGGACGACAGGGCGAACATGCCGACCTGAACGATCGTCACCGGCAGCGAGAGCAGCTGGATCTCGCGCATCGTCGACGCCTGCGCGCCGATGCCAAGGAACACCGATCCCAGCAGCAGGTAGGCCGTAGCGAAATAGGCCGCGAACAGCAGCGCGAACCAGCCGCTGCCCACCGCGGGCGCGAACTGCCCGATCGCCGCCGCTGCACCGGGCGGCAGGAGCGCGGCGACCTGGCTGATGACCGCGCCCCAGAAACAGACAAACAGTACCGCCACCCCGAACATGCCCAGCAGCTTGCCCAGGAACACGCATTCCAGCGGCACCGCGGCTGCGAGGACCTCGATCACCTTGGTGTTGCGCTCCTCTGCCATGGTGCCGATCACCTGCCCCGACAGGAACAGTGTCAGGAAGAAGACGCCGAACACCGCCACGAACGCGGCCTGGTTGCGGCTGCCCTGGCTGGTGCGCGGCGGATCGGTGGCGATCTTCACCGCATCGACCCGCGGCCGCGCTCCCAGCCGCTGGTCGGCGAGCACCTCAGCAGCGAGCAGCGCCAGGTAATCGGCCGACCGGGTGAAACGCCGCGCGTAGAGCACGTGCGGGCGCTCCAGTGGGCCGAACAGCACCGCGCCCACATCCATGTCCTTGGCACCGAACAGCCGCGTCGCCTGCGCTCCCGGCTCGCCAACAGGGCGTACGGTGGCGAGCGGCGGTGGGGCGGCATCGCGGGGGAACACGGTGCGCAGCCGCGTGTCCGCCTCCGCCATCGGCCGCGCGAGCGCATCGGGCACGATCGCCACGATCGCGGCGCGGTCGCGCCCGCTATCGGCGACGCTCGCCGCCCCCAGCCCGCCGATCGCGGAAAAGCCCAGCATCATCACCGGTGCGAACAGGAACAGGAGGAAGATGGGGGTGAACACGGTGGCAGTGAAATCCCGTCGCGCGACCGTCAGCGTCTGGCGCAGGCCGCGGGCGAACCGGCCGCTCATGCTGCGGCCTCCGCCGCCTGCTGGCCGACGATACGGACGAATGCCTCATGCAGCCCGGGACGCTCGATCGACAACCCGGCGATCCCATGGCCCGCACCGATCAGCCGCACCAGCACCGGCTCGATACCCTCCGGCGGCAGGGCGAAGCGCCAGCCGTCTCCGTCCGCGACCGCATCGGCCGGCAAGGCCGTCGCCACCGCCGGTCCCGGCCGTTGCGGGCGATAGTGGACGCGGGCCGGCAGGGTGGCCCGTGCCTCGTCCACCGTACCCTCGAACCGCCGCTTGCCGTTCGCGATGATCGCCAGCCGGTCGCACACGCGCTCGGCATGCGCCATGATGTGGGTGGAGAACAGCACGGTCGCCCCCCGGTCGCGCTCCGCCAGGATCAGCGCCTCCAGCTTCTCCTGATTGACTGGGTCCAGCCCCGAAAACGGCTCGTCGAGCACCAGCAGGTCGGGGCGATGAACCACCGATCCCAACAGCTGAACAAGCTGCGCCATGCCCTTGCTGAGCTTGCGGATTTTAGTCTGGGCGGCGTGGCCGAGCCCCGCTGCCTCCAGCAGTTCGCCCGCCCGCGCCCGCGCCGTCCGCCAGTCGAGCCCGCGCAGCGCGCCCATGAATGCGATCGCCTCGCGCGCCTTCATCGCCGGGTACAGCCCGCGTTCCTCGGGCAGATAGCCAACCCGGTCGCCTGCATCTCGCGGGTGGGCCTGCCCCAGCAGCGTCCGCTCGCCGGCGTCGGGTTCGATGATGCCCAACAGCATCCGGAGCGTCGTGGTCTTGCCGGCACCATTGGGGCCGAGCACGCCATAGATCGTGCCGCGCGGTACCGCCATGTCGATCCCGTCCACCACGGTGCGACCGCCGAACCGCTTCACCAGCCCGCCGGCGGTAACTGCCATGTCGCCCAACTAAGGTCCCCAAAAGACGTGGGGGATGTGCTAGCGGCACTGTGTGCCCGACGACAAGCTAGAAGACCGGATCAAGGCACAGGCGGCAGCGCTCGGCTTCGTCGCCTGCGGGATCGCGCGGGCCGATGCGGCGCCGCGCACCGCCCGGCGATTGCGCCAGTGGCTTGCCGAGGGGCGGCATGGCGACATGATCTGGATGGCGACGCGCGAGCAGCATCGCGGCTCTCCCGCCGGATTGTGGCCGGAGGTGCGCAGCATCGTCGCGCTGGGCATGAGCTACGCCCCCGCGCACGATCCGTTGGCGCTGGCGGGCGAGGGGGATCGGGGGCGCATCTCCGTCTACGCGCAAGGCGGCGACTATCATGATGTGGTCAAGCGGCAGCTCAAGGCCATGGGCCGCTGGCTGGCCACGGCGGCCGGGTGCGACCTCAAGGTCTTCGTGGATACCGCGCCGGTGATGGAGAAGCCCTTGTCGGAGGCGGCAGGGCTCGGCTGGCAGGGCAAGCATACCAATCTCGTCAGCCGTGCGCACGGGTCGTGGCTGTTCCTGGGCGCGATCTACACCACGCTCGATCTCGAACCCGACCGGCCGGGGCAGGACAGCTGCGGCTCGTGCGATGCCTGCCAGCGGGCCTGCCCGACCGATGCCTTTCCGGCGCCATACCGGCTCGATGCCCGGCGCTGCATCTCGTATCTGACGATCGAACACGCCGGGAGCATCTCGCCCGCGCTGCGGCCGGCGATCGGCAATCGCATCTATGGTTGCGACGATTGCCTCGCGGTGTGCCCCTGGAACAAGTTCGCCGCCGCCGCCGCGGCGAACCGCGCCTTTCTGCCCCGTGCCGAACTGGCCGCGCCCGCACTTGCCGACCTGCTCGCGCTGGATGACGCGGGCTTTCGCCAGGTCTTCGCGGGCTCCCCGATCAAGCGCATCGGCCGCGACCGGATGGTTCGCAATGCGGCGATCGCGGCGGGGAACAGCAGTGATCGGGCGTTGGCAGGAGCGGTCGCGGGGCTGCTCGATGATCCTGCTCCCGTGGTGCGGGGTGCGGCGGTTTGGGCGCTGGCGAGGCTCGATCCGCCACGCTGGTCGGCCGAACGACTGGCGCGGGCCGATCGGGAGCCCGATCACGATGTCCGGAGCGAGTGGGCGGGCGCCCTGTCGGTCGAGGATACCGCGCCCGCCCACGTCCAGGCGATGTAGCCTATTTGTTGGTCCGCCCCAGGTCGCCTTCGATCACCTCGCCGTTCGCGCCGGTGCCGTTGTCGGTGTCCCCTTCCTGCGTATTGTCGGCTTCCAGCAGGTCGGGATCCTCGCCGGTCGCGAACAGGCCCTTGGACTGGCCGATGCCGGGATCGCTGTCCAGATCGCTGGTGAAGGGACCTTCGCCGTCCTGCTTGTCATGCTTGGATGTGGTCATCATGCGTTCTCCTCTGCCGTGACCTGAACCCGCAGCGGCCCGTTCGGGTTCATCGCCCGCCGTCGCGCCGGGTGAGCGCCGCCACGCAACTGGCACGGTCGATCGCACTGCCGTCCGGCTCGCGCGTGTCGAGATAGCTGACCTGTGGCTCGCCCCCGCCGCCCTTGGGGTACAGATAGGCGTCGAGCACGCAGATCTGGCTGACGAACTGGAGCTTGCGGGCGCTGCCCTCGCGGACATCGGCGTCGGGCTTGCCGAACAACTGCACCAGCGTTCCTGCATCCTGTCCCATAACCCGTTCGAGCCCCAGCGTCGCAAACGGGATCGGCACCGCGACGCGTCCCGGCGCGGGCCGGGCCACCGGCTGGGCGCAGGCGGCGGCGGCGAGCAACAGGGCAGGGGCAAGACGCTTCATGCGGGGCTCCGATGATACAAATGGGTCGCCATCGCGGCGCCGATCACCGGCGCGAGCAGCCCCAGCACTGGTACGAGGAACAGCGCCGCGATCCCCAGTCCCAGCACGAAGCGGGGGATACGCGTCCGCCGCCGCCAGTGGGGCAGCGCCGCGGCGGGCAGATGACGCACCGCCACCATGTCGCCCAGGTCGCGCCCGAGCAGCCATCCGTTGGCGAGCAGGAACAACAGCGGCAGCGCGACGCCGGTGAGGATCAGCAGCAGCGCGACCGGCAGCACCGCCAGGTTGACCACGATCGTGCGCAGCCCCGATGTCGTTGCCATCCGCAGCGCGCGGGCGGTCGCGACCGGGCGCGCGGTGGCGAGCGCGGCCGGGTAATGGCGACGTTCCACCGCCGCCACCACCGCATCCGCGAACACGCCGACGACCCCGATCGCGACCACCCGGAACAGCAGCCAGCCGGTGACCAGCGACAGGACGATCGCGATCGCCGTCGCCCAGCCATGCGGGTCGACGCCGATCCCGCCGAAGACGCGCCGCACCCCGTACCAGTAGGCGACCCCCGGCAGCGCGAGCAGCCCGAGCGTCACCGCCAGCGAGCGCGCGAGTACCGCCAGCACCACACGGTCGCCGAGCTGGCCGATCGAAAGAAGGAAGGCGCGTCCCACACCCGACCGGTGCCGCCGCGACGCCGTGCAAGTCAATGGCGTTGCCCACGTTCCGACCGATCCGTAAGGCGGCGCGAACGCAATCATCCGGAGCTGCAATGACCGACCCCGCATACGCCGTCACCGCGATTGGCAACGCCATCGTCGATGTCCTGGCCAAGGCCGACGACGACTTCATCGCTGCCAACGGCATGACCAAGGGCGCGATGCAGCTGGTCTTCTCGCCCGAGGACGCCGATGCGCTCTATGCCAAGATGGGACCGGGCACCGAGGTGTCGGGCGGTTCGGCGGCCAACACGATCGCCGGGCTTGCGGCGCTGGGTTCGGCCTGCGGCTTCATCGGCCAGGTCGCCGACGACCAGCTGGGTGACGTCTTCGCGCACGACATCCGCGCCGCCGGCATCCGGTTCGACACCGTTGCACGCACGGGCGCGCCCACCACCGGGCGCTGCCTGATCTTCGTGTCGCCGGACGGCCAGCGGACGATGAATACGTTCCTGGGCGCTTCGCACTATCTGCCCGCCGTCGCGCTCGACCGCGAACTGATCGCCGCGAGCGCGTACCTTTATCTCGAGGGCTATCTGTGGGACCCCGAAGAGCCCCGCGCCGCGATGCGCGCGGCGATCGACGTGGCGCGGGCGGCGGGGCGCAAGGTCGCCTTTACCCTGTCGGCCGAGTTCGTCATCGACCGCCACCGTGCCGCGTTCCACGAGCTGATCGACGGTGGTCTGATCGACGTGCTGTTCGCCAACGATGCCGAACTGAAGTCGCTGGTGGAGGTCGACGATCTCGACGCCGCGATCGCGGCGCTGTCGCCCAAGGTCGCGCTGCTGGTGGTGACGCTGGGGGCCGACGGGGCGATGGCGGTCGCGGGCGGCGAGCGGACCATGGTCGCCGCCGAGCCGGTGGCGGGCGTGGTCGACACCACCGGCGCGGGCGACCTGTTCGCGGCGGGGTTCCTGCACGGGCAGGTCACCGGCCATGGGCTGGCCGACTCGCTGCGGCTGGGGGCGATCTGCGCGGCGGAATGCATCGGGCATATCGGTCCCCGGCCGATCGCCGACCTCAAGGCGATGGCCGGCCCGCTCGCCTGAAGCACCACGAATCCAACAAGCAAAGGGCCGAAGGAGCGATCCTCCGGCCCTTTTCCTATGCCCTAGTGAATCCCGGGGGTTGGCGGTTGGACCGCTGCGACCTCTTCGTCATGGCTGTCGATGATGCCACGGCCCAGATAGGAGGCGTGACGGCTGTAGGCGAAGTAGATCACCATCCCCACCGCGCCCCAGATCGGCAGGACCAGCATCGCGTCGAGCGGCAGGTTGAAGAACAGGAACACGCAGCCGACGATGGTCAGCGGCCCGAGCAGCGCCAGCGCCGGGGTGCGGAAATGGCGCGGCCGATCGGCGGCGGTGCGGCGCAGGATCATCACCGCGAACGCCACCATCATGAAGGCGTAGAGCGTGCCCGCATTGGCGATGTCCGCCAGCCGCCCGACCGGCAGGAACGCCGCCGCGATCGCCACCGCGATGCCGGTGGCGGCGGTGACGATATAGGGCGTCTTCCACTTCGGATGGACCTTGCTCAGCACCTCGGGAAGGAGGCCGTCGCGGCTCATCACGAAGAAGATGCGGGTCTGGCCGAACATCAGGATCAGCATCACCGACGGCAGCGCGAGCATCGCGGCAAGACCGACCGCGTTGCCGACCCCCGACCAGCCGATCTGGCGCAGGACGTGCGCCAGCGCCTCGTTGGAGCAGACCAGCGGCAGCTGATCGGCGGTATAGGTCGCGCACTGGCGCGCCAGCTCCTCCGAACCGGCGGGGAAGGGAACGCCGCCCGGACCCATGATCGGCTGGCCACCGATCGTCCCGATCGCGCCGGCAGCGACGACGATGTAGAACACGGTGCAGAACAGGAGCGAGCCGATCAGCCCGATCGGCACGTTGCGCTGCGGGTCCTTGGTCTCTTCCGCCGCGGTCGAGACCGCGTCGAAACCGACATAGGCGAAGAAGATCGTCGCCGCCGCGCCGACTGCGCCCAGCCCGGTGCCGAAGCCGCCGAACACGCCCGCGGGCAGGAAGGGGTTGAAGCGGTCGGGATCGAAATAAGCCGAGGTCAGGGTGATGCCGATGAAGGCGACCAGCGCGGTGACCTTGACCAGCACCAGCACCGCGTTGACCCGCGCGCTTTCCGTGGTGCCGATCATCAGCAGCCAGGTGATGAGCAGCGAGATGATGACGGCGGGCAGGTTGATGAACCCGCCCGCGACACCGCCGAGCGCGAGCGGCGCGCCCGAAAGACCGGCGGGCAATTGCACGCCGAGGAACTCGTTGAGGATGGTGCCCGTGAAGAACCCCGACCAGCCGACCGCGACCGCCGAGGCGGCCACCGCATATTCGAGGATCAGCGCCCAGCCGACCGTCCAGGCGAGCAGCTCGCCCATCGTCGCATAGGTGTAGGTATAGGCCGACCCCGCCACCGGGATCATCGCCGCGATCTCGGCATAGCAGAGCGCGGCGATGATGCAGATCGCACCCGCGATCGCGAATGCCAGCATCAGCCCCGGCCCCGCCTTTTGCGCGCCGGCGGCGGTTAGCACGAAAATGCCGGTACCGATCACACAGCCGATGCCGAACAGCGTCAACTGGAACCAGCCCAGCGTCCGGTGAAGCGACTTGCGCTCCGCCGTGGCCAGGATCGCGTCCAGCGGCTTTACCCGCCCGAAGATCATTGACGTCTGCCCCCCAGGGATACTCGTGAAGCGCCGGAGCCTAAAGGCAAATGCGGCGGGCGCAATCCCTTAACCATCGGCCCGGACCAGCATGGGACCGAGCGGCCCGCCCCCGAACAGGTGGACGTGGAGGTGCGCCACCTCCTGCCCGCCATGCCCACCGGTGTTGGCGAGCAGGCGATAGCCGGGGGCGACCAGCCCCTGTTCGCGGGCGACATGCCCCACCGCGCGCACGAACCCCGCGATCTCGTCGGCGCCCGCCCGCGCGCTGAAATCGTCCCACGAGACATAGGGGCCGCGCGGGATCACCAGGATGTGGATCGCGGCCTGGGGGGCGACGTCGTGGAACGCGATCGCCCATTCGTCCTCATACACCCGGCGCGAGGGGATCTCGTCGCGCAGGATGCGGGCGAAGACATTGCCGCCGTCATAGGCTCGGGTCGCGTCGATCGGCATGGGCTGAGGCTCCGTCGGGACGATTGCACGTTCATCAAGTGGAGGAAGTTGAGGCGATAACGCCTGTTTCGCCCGCACCTCCACTTGATCGAGTGTCCGGCGCGGCGTGGGTGATGGGGAGCGGGCGGGAAAACGACATCGGCGGAGCCTGCCATGGCGGCGCGATGTAGGACAGCCCCGGTGCTCGTCCGGAACCCCGGCCGATCCGATCCTCGTCAGGCCGGACCCGGCCCGCAACAGGCAGGGTTGCGGTTTCAGCCGTCCGAGGCGAGCGGGCCGCCGCGGGGCAGGGGCAAGGCGTCGCCGCTCGCGGCGGTCGGGTCCGCGGCCATGCCGGACAGCGACAGCGTGGCCGAGGTCGGCGCGGGCGCGGGCATGGATGCGGGTAGGGGCGCGGGTGTGGGGATGGGCACGGCCGTGGCGCGCTCCGCCTTTTCGCGATGGCCGGACACGCCCTCGCGCCGTTCGAGCTCGGCGGCGACGTCGGTGAGCGACAGCCCGGCATCGGCGAGCAGCACCGCGAGGTGGAAGACGAGGTCGGCGGCTTCGGGCACGATCCTGGCCGGATCGCTGGTGGCGGCGATCACCAGCTCCACCGCCTCCTCGCCCAGTTTCTGCGCCTGGGTGCCGCGGCCGCGGGCGAACAGGCTGGCGACGTAGCTCGAGGCGGGGTCGGCGCCCTGCCGGCTGCGGATGGTGGCTTCGAGGCGGGTGAACGCGTCCATGCCCGCCCCCGTGGGCCGCCCGGCCGCGGCGGTCAATCCCGCGGCAGGCGGCGGCGCAGCGCGCGGCGGACGAACCAGACCGCGACCGCCGCGCAGGCGAACAGCGCCAGGTCCGACCATTCGGGATGGCTGCGGGGCGCGGCGAGCGCGGCGGCGAGAAGCGGGATCATCGCGCCGGGCCTAGCGGGGCGGGGCTTGCGATCGGGTTAGCGGCGGGTGCGTTCAGGCCACGGGCGTCCGGACCGGGATGCCCGCCGCCGCCAGTGCGGCATGGGCGTCGGCGATGCTGGCCTGGCCGAAATGGAAGATCGATGCCGCCAGCACCGCGGAGGCGTGGCCGTCGCGCACCCCCGCGACGAGATCGGCCAGCCCGCCGACCCCGCCCGACGCCACCACCGGCACCGACGTGCGGTCGGCGATCGCGCGCACGAGATCGAGGTCGTAGCCCGAACGGGTGCCGTCGCGGTCCATGGAGGTGACGAGCAGCTCGCCCGCGCCGAGCGCCGCCAGGTGCAGCGCGTGGGCGACCGCATCGATGCCGGTGGCGCGGCGGCCGCCATGGGTGAACACCTCCCAGCCCCCGACACCATCGGCGCCGACACGGCGCGCGTCGATGCTGGCGACGCAGCACTGGCTGCCGAAACGGGTCGCGATCTCCGCGACGACCTGGGGCCGGGACACGGCGGCGGAATTGACCGCGACCTTGTCCGCCCCCGCCAGCAGCAGTGCGCGCGCGTCGTCGGCGGTGCGCACCCCGCCGCCCACCGTCAGCGGCATGAAGCACACCGCCGCCGTCCGCCGCACCACGTCGATCAGGGTGCCGCGATCCTCGTGGCTGGCGGTGATGTCGAGGAAGCACAGTTCGTCCGCGCCGCCCGCGTCATAGGCGCGCGCCTGTTCCACCGGATCGCCGGCGTCGCGCAGCTCGACGAAGTTGACGCCCTTGACCACGCGGCCGTCCGCGACGTCGAGACAGGGAATGACGCGGGCGCGCACGGTCATGGCAGCGGACCGCCGACGCCGACGGTCGGCGCACACCGCGCCGCGCCGTCGCCCATCATGCCGCCGCCGCGACGGACAGCGCCGCGGCGAGGTCGAGCCGGCCGTCGTAGAGCGCGCGGCCGGTGATGACCCCCTCGACGCCATCGCGGGCGTGGAGCGCGAGGACGTGGATGTCGCCGATCCCCGCAACCCCGCCGCTCGCGATCACCGGGATCGACACGGCGCGGGCGAGGTCCACGGTTGCGTCGACGTTGCACCCCTTCAGCAGCCCGTCGCGGCCGACATCGGTAAACAGGAGCGCCGCGACCCCGGCATCCTCGAACCGGCGGGCGAGGTCGGTGACGGTGACGTCGGACACGTCGGCCCAGCCGCGGGTCGCGACCAGCCCGTCGCGCGCATCCACCGCGACGACCACCCCGCCGGGAAAGTCGCGCGCGGCACCGCGGACGAAGTCGGGGTCCTCCAGCGCGGCGGTGCCGATCACGACGCGCGAGACGCCCAGGTCGAACCAGCGCTCGACGCTGGCGCGGGTCCGGATGCCGCCGCCCAGCTGGACATGGCCGGGAAAGCGTTCGACGATGCCGCGGACCGCATCGCCGTTGCGGCTTTCGCCCGCGAACGCGCCGTCGAGGTCGACGACGTGGAGATGGCCCGCGCCCGCCTGCGCGAACAGTTGCGCCTGCTGCGTGGGATCGTCGCCATAGACGGTGGCGCGGTCCATGTCGCCCTCGGCGAGGCGGACGACCTGCCCGGCCTTGAGGTCGATCGCGGGAAAGACGATCAGGGTCACGTCACGGGCGCCATGCGAGGAACCTTTCGAGCAGCGCGAGGCCGTAGCGCTGGCTCTTTTCCGGGTGGAACTGGACGCCCACGAGGTTGTCGCGGCCGATCGCGGCGGTGACCGGGCCGGCATGGTCGGTGGTGGCGACGACGCCCTCGCCGGTGAACGCGTAGGAATGGAGGAAATAGGCCTCGCCCGGCACCAGCAGCGGGTGCGCGCCGGCGGGGACCACGTCGTTCCAGCCCATGTGCGGGACCTTGGCATCGGGGGTCGCGGGTTGGAGCCGCCGGACCCGGCCGGGCAGCCAGCCCAGGCCGCGATGCTCGCCCAGTTCCTCGCCCGCATCCGCCATCAGCTGCATCCCGACGCAGATGCCCAGGAACGGGGTTCCACGGCGCAGCACCGCCTCGCCCAGCGCGTCCTCCAGCCCGTCCGCGGCCCGCAGGTTCGCCGCGCAGGCGCCGAACGCGCCGACCCCGGGCAGGACGATGCGACCGGCCGCCGCGATCGTGCCGGGATCGGCGGTGACCGTCACCTCGCCCGCCCCCGCCGCGCGCAATGCGTTCTCGACCGAATGGAGGTTGCCCGACCGGATATCGATCAGCGCCAGCGTCACAGCACGCCTTTGGTGGACGGCACCGCGTCGCCCTTGCGCGGGTCGATCTCCACCGCCGCCCGCAGCGCGCGGGCGAGGCCCTTGAATGCCGACTCGACGATGTGGTGGTTGTTGGACCCGTACAGCGTCTCGACATGGAGGGTGATGCCCGCGGCCTGCGCGAAGCTGTGGAACCAGTGCTCGATCAGTTCGGTGTCGAGATCGCCCAGCCGGGTGACGGTGAACCGCGTCTTCCACACCAGCCAGGGGCGCCCCGAGATGTCGAGCGCGACCCGGGTCAGGCATTCGTCCATCGGCGACAGCGCGTCGCCATAGCGGCGGATGCCGCGCTTGTCCCCCAGCGCCTTGGCCACCGCGGCGCCGATGGCCAGCGCCGAATCCTCGCACGTATGGTGCCCGTCGATGTGGAGGTCGCCCTCCACGGCGACGTCGAGGTCGATCAGCGAATGGCGGGACAGCTGTTCGAGCATGTGGTCGAGGAAGCCCAGGCCCGTGGCGATCCGGTACTGGCCCGTGCCGTCGAGGTCGACGGTGACCGCGATCCTGGTCTCGGCGGTGTCGCGATGAAGGGTGGCGGTGCGCATCCGCGCTCCTTAGCGTGCTGGCGCCGCCGCGCAATCTTGTGCCGGCGCGGCTTGACCGGCGGGGCGGGGGCGTTAGGCAAGGGGCATGACCGACGGCCTGCCCGACAGCCTGATCCCCTATGACGAGATCGTCCAGGAAGCGTTGCGCGCGGTGGTGGGCCGCGTCCTCGGTTCGGTGGTGGAGGGCGGGTCGACGCTGCCCGGCGAGCACCATTTCTACATCACCTTCAAGACGCAGGCCGCGGGGGTCGACATCCCGCGCCGGCTGATCGAGCGCTTTCCCGACGAGATGACCATCGTGATCCAGAACCGCTTCTGGGACCTGACGGTGGACGAGCAGAAGTTCTCGGTGGGGCTGAGCTTCAACCAGGTGCCGTCGAAGCTGGTGATCCCCTATGCCGCGATTACCGGGTTCCACGACCCGGCGGTCAATTTCGAGCTTCGCTTCCAGGCGCTGGAAGGCCCGCATGACGGCCCCGAGCCGCATGACGAGGCCGAGAATGACGGCCTTCCCGCCGCGGTGCCGGTGGAGGACGGGTCCAACGTCGTGAGCGTGGACTTCAAGCGCAAGAAATAGATCGCTGCGGTATCGGCCGCGTCGTTGGCAGGACGGCGTGAGGCGGGTCGCGCCGCCCGATCGGAGCGCCAAGACATTCGACGACGATCGCCTTTTAGGGAATGACGCGATGACCGACACCCGCACCGAAACCGATTCGATCGGCGCCATCGAGGTTCCGGCAAGCGCCTATTGGGGGGCGCAGACGCAGCGGTCGATCGAGAACTTCCCGTTCGGGGAGCGCGAGCGGATGCCGCTGGGGATCGTCCACGCGCAGGCGCTGGTCAAGCAGGCGGCGGCGCGGGTCAACCGACGGCACGGGCTGGCGCCCGAGCTGGCCGATGCGATCGAGGCGGCGGCGCGCGAGATCGTCGCGGGCGAGCTCGACGACCAGTTCCCGCTGGTGATCTGGCAGACCGGATCGGGCACCCAGACCAACATGAACGTCAACGAGGTGATCGCGGGCCGCGCCAACGAGGTGCTGGCCGGCAACCGCGGCGGCAAGACCCCGGTCCACCCCAACGACCATGTCAACATGAGCCAGTCGTCGAACGACAGCTTCCCCACGGCGCTCCACGTCGCGGCGGTGCTGGCGACCCGCGACCGGCTGCTGCCCGCGCTGGAACGGCTGACCGGGTCGCTCGCAGCCAAGGCGGAGGCGTGGGACCATATCGTCAAGATCGGCCGCACCCATACCCAGGATGCGACCCCGCTGACGCTGGGGCAGGAGTTTTCGGGCTATGCCGCGCAGCTGACCAGCTGCCGCGCGCGGATCGAGGGGGCGGTCAACGGCAACCTGCGCAAGCTGGCGATTGGCGGAACGGCGGTGGGCACCGGGCTGAACGCGCCGCCGGGATGGGCCGGGGACATGAGCCAGGCGATCGCCGACATCGCGGGCACCGCGTTCGAGCCCGCGCCCAACACCTTCGAACAGCTCGCCGCCAAGGACGGGCTGGTGTTCTTCGCGGGCGCGCTGACCACGCTGGCGGTGGCGTTGACCAAGATCGCCAACGACATCCGCTTCCTGGGGTCCGGGCCGCGATCGGGGCTGGGCGAGCTGTCGCTGCCCGCCAACGAGCCGGGCAGCTCGATCATGCCGGGCAAGGTCAACCCGACCCAGTGCGAATCGCTGACCATGGTCGCGGCGCAGGTGATCGGCAACGGGCAGGCGGTGACGGTCGGCGGGATGCAGGGGCATTTCGAGCTCAATGTCTTCATGCCGCTGATCGGCGCCAACGTGCTGCGTTCGATCGAGCTGTTGAGCATCGGCATGGTGAGCTTCGCCGAGCGCTGCGTCGACGGCACCGAGGCGAACGAGAAGCAGATCGCCGATCTGGTCGGGCGATCGCTGATGCTGGTCACCGCGCTGGCCCCCGAGATCGGCTACGACAATGCCGCCACCATCGCCAAGGAGGCACACAAGGCCGGCGAGACGCTGAAGGAGGCGGGGCTGAGGCTGGGGCTGGTCGACGAGGCGACGTTCGACCGGGTCGTCCGGCCCGAGACCATGCTGGGGCGCTGAACGCCGGGAACTCCGCCGTCGCCGCTGCGCTTTAGCGCGGGACAAGGAGACCTGATGTGAGTGCAACCACCATCGGCGCGCTGATCGGCGGCGCCATTGACCATTTCTCGGGCGACGACGACAGTTCGGTCGACGGCGCGCTCAAGGGCGCGATCGTCGCCAACGTCGCCAAGGTCGTGCTGCCGGTGGTGGTCACCTATGCGGTCGGCTGGGCGGTGCTGCGCGGGCTGACCGAGATGCGCGGCGCGCTGGCGGGTGTCGAGACGGAGGCGCGGTCGTGATCGGCCGCATCATCGGCGCGCTGGTGGGGCGCGAAATCGACCGCCGCGACGGATCGGGCGGGCTGAAAGGTGCGGCATTGGGCGCATTCGCGGCGGGTGGACTGCGCAGAATGGGGCCGCTCGGGGTGTTGCTGGGTGGTGGGTATGTCGCGAAAAAGGCGCTCGACCGGCGCCGGGCGATGCGGCGGGTGCCGCGGGACTGAGCCGGGTCGGCGGGAGCGGGCGGGGTCGCGGCGTCATCCCGCCTGCCACGCCCCGATCGCATCCAGGGGCGCGACCAGCATCACGATGTTGAGCAACAGGTTGTCGCGGATCGCCCACAGGGCCACCAGCTCCGCCGCGATCGCCAGCGCCACGCTCCCCACCGTCGGCAACCGACGCGCGAGCAGGAAACCGACGATCATGCACGCGATATCGGCGAGCGAGTTGAGGATGCTGTCGCCCGCATAGCCCCAGGCGAGCGTCGTCGCGCGATAGCGGTCGATGATCGCGGGCGAGTTCTCCGCGACTTCCCATAGCGCCTCGACCATGACGGCGAGCACCAGCCGCGCGCGCCATGGCCAACGGCGCGACGCGGCCCACGCGGCAAGATAGAACAGCAGTCCGTGGACGAGGTGGCTGAGGCTGTACCAGTCGAGCAGTTGCTGGCTGTTCTCGGGCGACCGCACCGATCCGTGCCACAGCGCGATCCGGCCGCAGCGGCAGATGACCGGGCGTCCCATCGCGGCCAGCACCGCCGCGGTCGCGACGACCACGCCGCCGATCCAGCGTGACGGACGGGCGGCCATCGCCGCCGCCGCGCTTGACGCCCACCCCCCGACACCGCCATTGGCCCTCATGCCCACCACGCCCTCCGATCCGCACGGCCTGAAGCGCCGCGGCGTCCTGTTCGTCCTGTCCTCGCCATCGGGCGCGGGCAAGTCGACCATCGCGCGGATGCTGCTCGCCGCGGAGGCGGACCTGGGGCTGTCGGTGTCCGCCACCACCCGCACGATCCGCGAGGGCGAGGTGGAGGGGCGCGACTATCATTTCGTCGGGCTCGAACAGTTCCGGCAGATGGTCGCGGACAACGAGTTCCTGGAATGGGCGCACGTCTTCGGCAACCGTTACGGCACCCCGCGCGCGCAGGTCGAGGCGATGCTGGCGGCGGGCAAGGACGTGCTGTTCGACATCGACTGGCAGGGTGCGCAGCAGTTGTTCCAGATCGCGGGCGGCGACGTCGTCCGGGTGCTGCTGTTCCCGCCGTCGATGGAGGAGTTGCGCGCCCGGCTGGAACGCCGCGCGACCGATGCCGCCGAGGTGATCGACGCCCGCATGTCGCGCGCCGCCAACGAGGTGAGCCACTGGGACGGGTATGACTATGTCCTGGTCAACGACGACCTCCAGCGCTGTTTCGAGCGGGTCCGGACGATCCTGGCGGCCGAGCGGCTGAAGCGGTCGCGCCAGACCGGACTGATCGGTTTCATCCGCAAGCTGACGACGCGCTGATCGCGCTCATGGGCTCGGGCGTGACGGTTCACCGTTGCGATCCGGCTGGTCGTCAGGCCTCGTCGGGGAGGACGACCAGCATCTCGAGCGCGGTGGACAGGTAGGCGGCTTCGGCGGTGCGGCCGGCGGCGTCGAGCAGGGTCAGCGCCTCCGAGATGCAGTCGACCGCCTGCTGGACCTCGTCGGACAGGCCGGGCGCCGCCGCGCTGGCCAGCCCGCGATAGCGTTCCGCCATCTGGAGGTGGATCGCGCGCACTTGCGGGTTGCCCGCACGCGCGGCGGCCTGTTCGGCCTTGGCGGCGCGTTCGGTGTAATAGGCGCTGTCGGTGCCACGCAGAAGAAGATCGGCCATGCCGGCGTCATACGGCCGGGACGGCGTATCGCAATGGCGCGTCCGGAAACGGATCGGTCGTGGTCGGGCGCGCGACCAACCACATGTCGCCTCGGTTCGTCCCGAGCGTGGTTCAGAGGTACGCAGCGGATCGTGCATCGCCTCCAACCGCCCTTCGCCCCGAGCGTAGTCGAAGGGTATGCAGCGGATCACCATGCGTCGCTTGTGCTTCGACTTCGCTCGGCACGAACGGATCGGTTTCACGCCATCAGGCTATAGCGCGCGGAGAAAGGTGACGCCGGCGTCGAACCCGCGCCGGCGATCGGCCAGCGCGGCGGCGGCGAGGGGGTCCTCGCCCCACCGTTCCGCCTGCCAGTCTTCGTCGATCCGGCTCGCGTCCCAGGCCGCACCGGCGGCCATCGCATCCTCGACCAGCGCGAGCGCGAGCACCAGTGAGCCGGTGATCGTCACCAGCGGCGAGCAGGCGGCCAGCCGGAACGGATCGAGCGCCGCCACCACCGACCCCAGCCGCGCCAGAGTCGCGGGCGGTTGCGGGCGGTGGAGGATCCCGGTCGCGACCGTCCAGCCGACATCGTAGCGGGCCGCCGCCCAGGCAAGCGGCGGGTCCCAGGCGGCGGCCTGACGCGCGACGAGTTCGGCCGGGTGGTCGGCGCGATAGCAGAGCAGGTCGCTTTCGCCATAGCGCGCGAGCCCGTCGGCAAAGGCGGCGGGATCGGGTGCGATCCGGTCGATCGCGGCGTTGGCGAGCCCGGTGAGCGGCATCGCGCGGGGGTCCACCGTGTCGGCGACCGCGCGCCATTCGTCGGCGACCCGGTCGGCAAGCGCGTCGGTCGGCAGCGCCAGCGGGGCGCGGCCGGGGGTGCGAACCGGCCGGCCGTCGAGCGCCACGGCCCGGTCGGGGCCGACCGTCACCTCGGTCCAGAAGCGTTTCATGCCACCTACTCCGGACGGCTGCGCCAGCGATGCGCGAGGCTGGCGGGGACGATCGCCATCACCGCCAGCGCGGAGAGTAGGATCGCGATCCCGAGCAGCTTGGGCAGGAGGTCGTCGGCGCGGGCGGCGAGCACCAGCCCGAACACCGCGCCGGCCATGCCGCCGAGCCGGACGCCGGTGATCGCCATCCAGCGACGCTGGGCGCGGTCGTCGTCCGGGGTCATGGCTCGACCAGCGCGGCGAGCCGGTCGGGCAGCTCGATCGCGGCACCGACGATCGCGTCCGCGCCGGCCGCCGCGAGCTCGTGGGGGGCATGGTAGCCCCAGGCGACCCCGATCGCGGCCATCCCCGCCGCGCGGGCCGCCGCCATGTCGAAGCTGGTGTCGCCGATCATCGCCGCGCGATCCGCCAGCGCCCCCGCCTGCGCCAGCGCGGCATGGAGCATCGACGGGTCGGGCTTGGACGGGTGGCGATCGGCGGTCTGGAGGGTGACGAAGCGGTCGGCGATGCCGTGATGGGCCAGGATGTGCGCGAGGCCGCGGTCCGACTTGCCGGTCGCGACCCCGAGCAGCCAGCCGCGCGCGAGCAGCAGGTCGAGCGCCTCGGCCACCCCGTCGAACAGCGGTTCGGGATCGAGCGCGCCGGTGCCGCGCAGCGTGGCGAACGCGTCCTTGTAATCGGCGGCGAGGCGGCGGTGGACGCGGTCGTCGAGGTCGGGGGCGAGCGCGCGCATCGCCTCCACCAGGCTCAGGCCGACGATGCGGCGGACCGCGGCGGGCGGCGGCGGGGGCAGTCCGGCGGCGTCGAAGGCGAGCACAGCGGCGCGGCAAATGTTGGCCTGGCTGTCGACCAGCGTGCCGTCGCAGTCGAACACGGCGAGGCGGGTGGCGGGATCGGGGATCATGCGGCGATGGCGATCGGGTCGCCGAGCCAGGGGTGCGCGCGCACCCGCACCGCGTTCGCCTCCAGCGCGGCGGTGTCGGCGACCAGCCGGTGGCCGGCAACGGTGCGGTAGTGCGCCACCACCGCCGCGATCCGGCCGAACCGCGCGCCCGCCGCGGCGGCGCGGACGAAGAAGTCCCAGTCGTTGCAATTGTGGAAGGACGGGTCGAAGCCCCCCGCCTGGTAGACGCTGGCACGGCGGACCAGCGCCCAGCTGGGGCCGACCACCCCGCCCGACCGCAGCCCGGCGCGGATGCAGCCGCCGTCCCAGCCGCATTCGGGATCGCCGGGCACCCCGTCGCCCTCCACCCGCGCGAAATGGCCGACCACCACGTCGAGGTCGTCGCGGCCGGCGCGCGCCAGCAGCGCGGCGGCGGCGCCCGGCAGCCAGCAATCGTCGCTGTCGAGATAGGCGACCCAGTCCGACCCGCAGATCGCGGTGCCGGCGTTGCGCGCGTTGGACGCCCCCGAGTTGCGCGGCAGGGCGAGCGCGATCACGTGGTCGTGCCGCTCCGCCAGCGCCCGCACGGTCGCCGCGCCGCCATCGGTCGAGCCGTCGTCGACCAGCACGACGCGGGCGGGCGGGGGCACCTGCGTCAGGACGCTCGCCAGCGCATCGGCGACGACATGGGCGCGGTTGTGACAGGGAATGATGATGTCGTAGGAGGGAGGGGGCGGGGCGACCGGCGGCGCTGGGTTCATGGATGCTGATTAGGGACCGACCCCGGGCCATTGCAAGCGGGTGGCGCGAAATGGCGGCTCAGGCGTCGGCTGGCTCGCCCGCCGCCCCGCCCGCCGCCGCAATCGCCGCCCTGGTCGCCGCCGCAGTTACAGCCGTAGCGAGCGGGTGATCCCCGATCGCGCGCAGCCCCGCGACGACGCCCGCGCGATCGGCGGCGGTCCGGTTCTGACTGAGCTTGGCGGTGGCGCGAACGGCGGTCACCGCGATCTCGAACCCGCGGATCGCGCGCAGCATCGCCGCCAGCGGGCCGGGCGCCATCTTGGCGCGGGTCCAGGGGGCGGCGGGGTTGGTGCGCGGCTCGTGCGCGGCGGCGAGCGCGTCGAGCTGCTCGATCAGCGCCGGCGGGTCGAGCGCGGTGCAACGGCCCTCGATCTCGATCGCGCGATAGTTCCAGGTCGGCACCTGATCGGGGCCGGGCGCATACCAGCCGGCGCTGATGTAGCCATGGTCGCCCTGGACGCTGGCCAGCACCGCTGCGCCGTCGAGATGCGCCGCGATCCGGTTCGACCGGGCGACATGGAAGCGCAGGGTGTCGCCATGGCGGGTGACGGGGGCGTGGACGACCATGGGGGCGGGCAGGCCGACGAAGATGTGCGCCAGCCCGATCGCGGCGGCGGCGTCGAGCAGGCCGCCGTCCCCCGACCCGGCATCGCGAAAGGCGGGGTTGGGATGCATCAGCCGCGCCCGCCGCGCCCTCCGCGCGGGGAACCGTCCTTGGCGTCGCCGCGGCCGCGCCGTTCGCCGCGGCGTTCCTTGCGGACGGTCTTGGCGTGCGCCTTGGCCCGCTGCTTCTGGATCGCGCGGGTGGGCGGGGGCGGGCCGTCGTCGATCGGCATCCGGTCGCCCAGCGCTTCCTCGAACCCCAGGCTGGCGAGGCTTTCGGCGAAGTGGGTCGGCAGCTCGGCGGTGACGTCGACCTGCCCGCCATCGGGATGGTCCACCCGGATGCGGCGCGAATGGAGGTGCATCTTGCGGCTGATCCCGCCGGTCAGGAACGCGGCGGGGCCGCCATATTTGCCGTCGCCGACGATCGGGTGGCCGATCGCGGCCATGTGGACGCGCAACTGGTGGGTGCGGCCGGTGAAGGGTTGCAGCTCGACCCAGCAGGTGCGGTTGCCCGCGCGCTCGATCACGCGATAGCGGCTGCGCGCGGCCTGGCCGTTCTCCTCGTCGACCTGCATCTTCTCGCCGCCGGTGCCGGGCTGCTTGGCGAGGGGCAGGTCGACGGTGCCGTCGTCGATCGAGGGGACCCCGACCACCAGCGCCCAATAGGTCTTGCGCGCGGTGCGGCCGGAGAACGCCTTGGCGAAGAACCCCGCCGCGCGGGCGGTGCGCGCGACGAGCAGCGCGCCCGAAGTGTCCTTGTCGAGGCGATGGACCAGCTTGGGCCGCTGTCCCGAGCCATAGTCGAGCGCGTCGAGCAGCCCGTCGACATGCTCGGGTGTCTTGGTGCCGCCCTGCGTCGCGAGGCCGGGGGGCTTGTTGAGCACCAGCGCCTGCGCGTCGCGGTGGATCACCATCTCCTGCGCGAACGCCTGCTGATCCTCGGTCAGCGGCACGCGGGGGCGCGGCGGGCGGGGGGTGCCCGGCCCCTCGGCGGGGCGGGGCTCGGCGGGGGGGACGCGGAGCTGCTGGCCCGCGACGATCCGGTCGCCCGGGGTCGCGCGCGCGCCGTCGACGCGCAACTGCCCGGTGCGCGCCCACATCGCGACGGTGGTGAAGCTGGTGTCGGGCAGGTGCCGCTTGAACCAGCGGTCGAGGCGGATACCGTCGTCGTCGAAGCCGACGGTGAATTCGCGAATGGTGGTCATGCCGCCTGTCCGATCCGCAGACCCGCGACCAGCGCCGCGATCGCGCCCGCGACCGAGGCGAGCACATAGGCCGCCGCCAGCCCCCCCTGGCCACGCTGGACCAGCAGCACCGCGTCGAGCGAAAAGGCCGAAAAGGTGGTAAAGCCGCCGAGCACCCCGACACCGAGGAACAGCCGCCACGCCTCCCCCCCGCCGGTGCGCGCCAGCACGCCTGCGAGGACGCCCATCAGCAGCCCGCCGACGAGGTTGACCAGCAGCGTGCCGACCGGAAAGCCGGGGCCGAACAGCGCCAGCGTCGCGCGCCCGGTCAGGTGCCGGGCGCCCGCGCCGATCGCGCCGCCGAGCATGACAAGAGGTAATTGCATGGCCCGCCCTAGCCCAGGGCGGCGGGAAAGTCAGCCGCCCGCGTCAGCCGCCGTTGACGACAAGGTCCACCTCGCTGCCGCCGGCGCGGGGCGACACGTAGATCACGTACGCCGCCTCGCCCCGCGTCCCGCCCAGCATCCGCATCGCGCCCTGTGCCTGCACCTGCGCGGAGAAGCCCGCGGCGGTGGCGCGGGTGTAGTAGAAGCCGATCGCCTTGGCGGGGGCCGCGCCGGTGGTGAAGCTGACGATGCGCAGCGTGCAGCCGTTCGCGTCGGTGCCCGCCGCCTCCGTCACCCGTGCGCCGGGGTAGAGCGGCAGCGCGTCGGGCAGGCGGGTCGCCCATTCCGCCGAATAGCCGATCCGGGCCGCGCAGCCGGCGGTGGCCGGGTCCCGCTGGCGCCGGGCGAGCGCGGCGGGGGTGAGGGTGCCCGCCTTGGCCTTGCAGTCGGGGCAGGTCGCGGCCGGGGCGGGGGGAGCGCGCAGGGTGGCGGCTTCGACCGGGTCGATGGGCGCCGGTTCGGGCGGGATCGGGGCGGCATCGGGGCGCGGCGCGGGGCGGATCGCGTGCTCGTTGGACGATTGGGTCAGCGCGGGGTCGACCATGATCTGATCGGCGAGCGCGGCGGTGAGCGCGGGATCGCGGACGTTGCCGGGGCCGGTCGCCTGCGCGAGTTCGCGATCAAGGCTCTCGAGGTCGGTCGCGGGGTCGGGCGCGCGGCTGCACCCGGCCAGGATCAGGAGGGCGAACAGGGCGGGACGCGGCATGGCCCGGCCTATCGCACGCGCGGGTTTAAGGAAGCGTGAGCGGGTTGCGGCGCGGCGCGGGGTGCGCCATCTTCCGGGCCATGAACATCCTATCGATCCTGATCGGCCTGCTGGCGATCCCGTTCGTGCTGGGCGGCATCATCCCGTTGCTGGGGGCGCTCAACTATCTCGCGATCCCGATCGCGGTGGTCGGGGCGGGGCTCGGCATCCTGTCGCGGCGCACCAGCGGACGCAACTTCAACCTCCTCATGCTGCTGGTCGCGGTCGTCCGGCTGAGCCTGGGCGGCGGCATCCTGTAGCCCGCACCCGGCCGCCGTGCCGACGTGGATCGGTACGGCGGCGCGAGGCGGGGTCCGGCGCAGGCACCGAACCCCGGATCGGTCAGCGGCAGACCACCTGGCCGCGGTCGACCGCCCGCCCTAGCACCGCGCCGCCGCCTGCGCCGATCAGCGTGCCGAGCAGGCGCGAGCCGCCGCCTGCGATGATGTTGCCGAACGCCCCGCCCGCCAGGCCGCCGACGATCAGGCCGGTGGTGCCGTCGTTGCGGCGGCAATAATAGCGCCCGTTACCGCCGCGATAGACCCGATCGTTCCGGCCGAGCCGGCGCGGCTGGTAGTAGCGGCCGTCGCGGTAATAGTTGTCCGCGAGATAGGCGCGCTGCCCCGGCGCGAACCGGTTGTAGTCGTAGTTGCGATACTGACGCCAGTCGCGGATCGAGCGCTGGCGGTCGCGCTGTGCGTCGCGGACGTCGTCGCGATAGTCGCGCCGGGCCTCGCGCACGTCGCGGCGCGAGTCCGCCCGGCGCAGGTCGCGGCGGTAGTCGCGCTGCGCGTCGCGCACGTCGTCGCGATATTCGCGGTTGGTCTCGTACGGGGTGCGCTGGGCGACGGCCGGCACCGCGGCCAGTCCGGTGGCCGCAAGCGCGACCGAAAGCATGATACGCATGTCTTGGAACTCCCTTCGTCAGGTGAAGGGAAAACGGGGAAGTCGGGGGGCCGGTTGCGTGAACCGGAAACTACCTCCCGTTCACCCGCGCGACACCCGGATGGCGGGATGGGGGCGCAGACCCGTCGGCGGCAAGCGTGGCAAACGTGCGATCTGCCCGGCCAAGGGAAAAGGGCGCCGGACCTGCGCCCGACGCCCTTTCCGTGACGAACCCGTCGGTTCAGCGGCAGGTGCGCTTGCCCGAGCGTTCCACCGCGCGGCCCGCAAGCGCGCCGGCGGCGGCACCGCCCAGCGTGCCGACCGTGCGATCGCCGCCGGTGTCGATGGTGCGGCCGAGCAGCGCGCCCGCGACGCCGCCGACCACCGCGCCGGTGGTGCCGTTCGGCTTGCGGCAGCGCAGGCGCCCGCGATCGTCGCGCCATTCGCGATACTTGTAGCGGCGCTGCGCGTCGGCGGGGGTGGTGGCGACCAGCGCGGGCGCGACCATCGCGGCGCAACCCAGGGCGAGCATCATCTTACGCATCATACAACTCCCGATGGCTTGGTAGAGATGTGCGGAAGAACGTCATTGCGGCGCGCCCGGTTGCATGAACCGCAAACAACGTTCCGTTCAGGCAACGGTTCGGGCGCCGGGTGTTGCGGGATGGGACACCGATCCGTAGGTCTGGCGCGCGATGCTGCCGCCGATCCCGCTGCCCGCTTCGGCGGCGATGCTTCCCGCCGCCGCGCCGTGGCTCGACTTGGCCGGGCTGGCGGTGTTCGCCGCATCGGGGGCGCTGGCGGCGGCGCAGGCGCGGCAGACCGCGGTGACGCTGGCGTTCTTTGCGCTGGTAACGGGCGTCGGCGGCGGCACGGTGCGCGACCTGCTGATCGGCGCGCCGGTATTCTGGGTGCACGACGCACGCGCGGCCGGGGTGTGCCTTGCCATGGCGGCGCTGATCTGGGCCACGCCGGCGCGGTGGTGGCGGGGTGCGGCGCTCGACTGGTTCGATGCGGTGGGACTGGCGGCCTATGCCGTGTACGGCGCGGCCAAGGCGCTGGGATACGGGGTGCCGCCGGTGCCCGCGGCGGTGATGGGGGTGGTGACGGCGTGCGTCGGCGGCATCATCCGCGACATGCTGGCGGGCGAGCCATCGATCCTGATGCGCCCCGAACTGTATGTCACCGCGGCGGCGCTGGCGGCGGCGAGCCATGTCGCGCTGGCGGCGGCGGGGGTACCCGTCGTCGCGGCGGCGGGGCTGGCGGTGGCGGCGGGCTTTGCGTTGCGGGCGGCGGCGATCCGCTGGCGGCTGGCGCTGCCCGCCTATCGCGAGGGGTGAGGGCGTCGTCGCCCGGCCCGTGACGTCCCGTCGGCACGCGTCATGTCGTCGCGGGCGCCTCGACTACGCCGGGGGCGACGGGCGATGGGCGGTGACGGCATCCTGCTCCAGCCCGCGCTGCCACAGCCCGACATCGATCCACCGGTCGAGCTTCCAACCGACCCGGGTCAGCACGCCCGCCGCGCGAAAGCCGAGCGCCTCGTGCAGCCGGACCGACGCGGGGTGGGGCAGCGCGATCCGCGCGATCGCCTGCGCCTGCCCCGCCGCGACGAGCGCGTCGAGCAGCGCCGCGTAGAGCCGTCGCCCGATCCCGCGGCCCTGGGCGGTTTCGTCGAGGTAGATGCTGGTCTCCGCCGTCCGGCGATAGGCCTCGCGATGGTGAAAGGGGGCGGCATAGGCGTAGCCCGCGACCGTCCCGTCCGCCTCGGCGACCAGCCAGGGGTGGCCGGTCGCGGTCATGCGTCGCGCGATCTCGGCCGCGTCGGGGGGATCGGTCTCGAACGTCGCGATCCCGCCCAGCACGTGCGGGGCATAGATCGCCGCGATCGCGCCCGCGTCCGCCGCCGTGGCGGCGCGGATCACAGCCCCAGGCGCGCGAGGACGAGGTCGAGCAGGCGCGTGTCGGAGCCGGTCGGCGTCACCGGCCCCAGCCCGGCGCAGGCGAGGCAGCGCGCCTGGATCGATCCCGCCCCCGCCAGCCGCCGCACGTCGCCCAGCGCGCGCAGCGCCAGCCCGCGCTGTTCGGCCGCGACCCGCGCGAACGCGTCGCCGCCCGCCGCCGCGTCGTCATCCTCGTCGTCCTCGCCCAGGCTGCGGGCGATCTGCGCGGCCCAGCCGGGTTGCCGTTCGAGATAGCGGGGGTGAACCGCGGCGGGATCGAGATGCGCCCGGCGCGCGGCCTCCGCAACGGCATCGCCCAGCGTTCCGAACCGGTCGACCAGCCCCAGTTGGCGCGCGGTGCCGCCGTCCCAGACCCGGCCCTGGCCGATCGCGTCGACCCGGGCCGGCGTCATCCGCCGCGCGGTCGCGACCCGGCCGACGAACTGGCGATAGCCGTTCTCGATCGCCGACTGGAGCACCGCGTCGAACGCCGGGTTGGTGCCGCGATACAGGTCCGGCTGGCCGGACAGCGGCGTGGTGCGCACCCCGTCGGCGGTGACGCCGATCCGCGCCAGCGCCCCTTCGAACGTGGGCAGGATGCCGAAGATGCCGATCGAGCCGGTGATCGTGGCGGGTTCGGCAAAGATCACGTCGCCCGCGGTCGCGACCCAATAGCCCCCCGATGCCGCGATCCCGCCCATCGAGATCACCACCGGCAGCCCGCGGCGCTTCGCCTCCGCCACCGCCGAGCGGATGCGTTCGGACGCGAAAGTCGAGCCGCCCGGCGAGTCGATTCGGACCACCAGCGCCTTGAGGTCGCCGGTCGTCAGCCCGTCGAGCAGCGCCCTGGCGACCGTCTCGCCCGCGGCGGTGCCCGCCGGACCCTCGCCGTCGACGATCTCGCCCGCGACCGTCAGCACCCCCACCGCGGCGCCTGCGGTCGGCAGCGGATGCGCGCGCAGCCAGGGCTGGTAGCCGATGGTGCGGAAGCTGCCGGCCGGCTTGTTCGCCTCCGCCCCGGCGATCTGGGCCACCCGCTGCCCGAACTGCAACCGGCTGCCCAGCCGGTCGACCAGCCCGGCCCGCCGGTTGGCGGCCGCGATGTCGCCCCCCGCGGCCAGCACCACCTGGTCGGGACGGGCTAGGAAGGGGGCGACCTGCGCCCTGGGCCGGGCGCGGCGGATCGCGTCCTGCCAGCCGGCGAACAGCGTGCCGTACAGCGCCTCGTTGGCGATGCGGGTGTCGGGGCTCTGCTCGGTGCGGCTATAGGGCTCGACCGCCGACTTGTAGCGGCCGACGCGATAGATGTGCGCGGTGACGCCCAGCTTGTCGAGCAGCCCCTTGTAGTAGAGCTGGGTGCCCCCCGGCCCGGTGAACAGGCTGCCCCCCATCGGATCGACCCACACCTCGCTCGCCGCCGCGGCGAGGCGGTAGCCGGCATCGGTATAGCCGGTGGCATAGGCGAGCACCGGCTTGCCGCTCGCCCGCACCCGCAGCAGCGCGTCCGCGACCTCGTTCAGCGTCGCCGGAAAGCCGCCGCCGAACCCGTCGAGGTCGAGCACCACCGCCTTGACCCGCGCGTCGTCCCGGGCCGCGTCGATCGCGCGGACCAGGTCGCGCAGGCGGAACTGGCGGGGGCCGCGATTGCCCGACAGCGCCGCCAAGGCCTGTACCTCCGCGGGCTGTTCCACCACCGCCCCGTCGAGGTCGAGCAGCAGCGCGCCGTCGTGGATCGCGGTGCCCGACCGGCCGGCCAGCGCCGCATAGAGCAGCCCGAAGAACAGGAGCAGCAGCAGCAGGACGAGCAGGTCCTTGAGCGCCACCAGCAGCTTCCACACCCCTCGCACGATCCGCCAGCCGGTCCGCCGCCGGCGGGGCGGGGCGCCGGGCGGGGGCTCGGGCGTGAAGCGTTGCTGGGTAAAGGCGCTGTCGGTCATCGCCCGTCGGTTAGGGCAGCGGCCGGGGGCTGGCAACAACCCGTGTTGTTGCGGTAAGACGCGGAAGCGCTTTCCGTCGCCATCGCGCACCCGTCGCGGGTGACGCAGGAAGCATCCGCGCGAGTTCCCTCCGGTGTCCGATCCTTCTAAGCCCACCGCCATGACCGCCAGCGTCGCCCCCCAGGCCCCCGCCACCCAGGCGGGCGAAGTCGTCGCGCTGGCGCGGCTGGCGGGGCCGCTGGTCGGTGCCAACCTCCTCCAGATGGCGGTGTTCGCCGTCGACGTGGTGTTCGTCGCGCGGCTGGGTCCGGCGGAGTTCGCGGCGGGCACCCTGGGCGTGTTCCTGTTCCACATCCTCGCCTTTGGCCTGGTGGGGATGGTCGGCGCGGCCGAGCCGCTGATCGCGGCCGCGCTCGGGCGCCGGCTGGGCGCGGTGCGCGAGGTGCGGCGGTCGTTCCGGATGGCGCTGTGGCTGGTCGCGCTCGGATCGGTGGGGGTCGGGGTCGTGCTCAACCTCGCCGGGCCGCTGCTCAGGCTGGCGGGGCAGGACGCGGGCGTCGCGGCGCGCGCGGCGGGTTTCTGTCGCATCCTGTCGCTCGCGGTGCCCTTTGCGGTGGCGGCGGCGCTGATGCGGCTGACCGCGGCGGCGCTGGGGCGACCGGGCTGGGCGCTGGTGGTCACCGCGCTCAACCTGGTCGTCGGCATCGTCGTCAACTGGTGCCTCGTGTTCGGCCATTGGGGTGCGCCGGCGCTGGGGCTGGAAGGGTCGGCGCTCGCCAATGTCGCCGTCTCCGTCACGTCCGTGCTGAGCTACTGGCTGATCCTGACCCGCGACCGGCGGCTGCGACGCTTTCGCCTGTTCGGCCGCTGGTGGCGGCCCGAATGGGCGCGGCTGGGGGAGATCGCGCGGCTGGGCGGGCCGATCGCGCTCGGCTGGACCGCGGAGGGCGGGCTGTTCGGGGGTGCGGCGCTGCTGATGGGGCTGATCTCGGTCACCGCGATCGATGCGCATGCGGTGGCGCTCAACCTCGCCGCGCTCGCCTTCCAGATACCCTTCGGGCTGGCGCAGGCGGGGACGATCCGGGTCGGGTTCGCCTTTGGTGCGGCCGATCCCCTGTGGTGTGCGCGGGCGGGGCGGGCGGCGCTGTTGCTGGGGACCGGCGCGATGGTGGTGACCGCCGCGATCTTCTGGGCGGTGCCGGGGCCGCTGGTCCGCCTGTATGTCGATCCCGCGCACGACCCCGCCACCGCGACCTTGGCGGTCCGGCTGCTCGGCGTCGCCGCCCTGTTCCAGCTCGCCGATGGTGCGCAGGCGGTGGCGGCGGGGGTGCTCAGGGGGGTGCAGGACACGACGGTGCCGATGCTGGTGCAGATCTTCGGCTATTGGGTGGCGGGCTTCGGCACCGCGTCGCTGCTCGGCTTCGGCCTCGGCTGGGGGGCGCTGGGCGTGTGGTGGGGGCTGGCGGCGGGGCTGGCGACGGTGGCGGCGCTGCTGCTGTGGCGGTGGTCGGCACGCGGTCGGCTGGGGCTGTTGCCGCCCGCTCATTTTGTGCCCGCGGGCGGTTGACGGGCAGGGAGCCGGGCCACATATGCCGGGTGTTGGCACTCGCGGACCGCAAGTGCCAAGGAACTGTCACATTCTGCCAAAAGGGTTTCCGCAATGAGCTTTCGTCCGTTGCATGACCGCGTTCTCGTCCGCCGCGTCGAGGCCGAGGAGAAGACGGCCGGTGGGATCATCATCCCCGACACCGCCAAGGAAAAGCCGCAGGAGGGCGAGGTCGTCGCCGCCGGCAACGGCCTGAAGTCCGAAAAGGACGGCACCGTCACCCCGCTCGACGTCAAGGCCGGCGACCGCATCCTGTTCGGCAAGTGGTCGGGCACCGAGGTCAAGCTGAACGGCGAGGACCTGCTGATTATGAAGGAATCGGACATCCTCGGCATCGTGGGCTGAAACCCGCCGGATTTGTCGTTTTCCCGTATTCTTTGTCTACTTCCCAATTGAAAGGTCAGCCAACATGGCAGCCAAGGACGTGAAATTCGGGCGTGACGCCCGCGAGCGCATCCTGCGCGGCGTCGATATCCTCGCCGACGCGGTCAAGGTCACGCTGGGGCCCAAGGGCCGCAACGTCGTGATCGACAAGAGCTTCGGCGCGCCCCGCATCACCAAGGACGGCGTCACCGTCGCCAAGGAGATCGAGCTCAAGGACAAGTTCGAGAACATGGGCGCGCAGATGGTGCGCGAAGTGGCCTCCAAGACCAACGACATCGCCGGCGACGGCACCACCACCGCCACCGTGCTCGCCCAGGCGATCGTGCGTGAGGGCATGAAGTCGGTCGCGGCCGGCATGAACCCGATGGACCTGAAGCGCGGCATCGACCTCGCGGTCGTCAAGGTCGTCGAGGACGTGAAGTCGCGCTCCAAGCCCGTGTCGGGCTCGTCGGAAGTGGCGCAGGTCGGCATCATCTCGGCCAATGGCGACACCGAGGTCGGCGAGAAGATCGCCGAGGCGATGGAGAAGGTCGGCAAGGAAGGCGTCATCACCGTCGAGGAGGCCAAGGGCCTCGAATTCGAGCTGGACGTCGTCGAGGGCATGCAGTTCGACCGCGGCTATCTGTCGCCCTACTTCATCACCAACCCGGAGAAGATGACGGTCGAGCTCAACGACCCGTTCATCCTGATCCACGAGAAGAAGCTGTCGAACCTGCAGGCGATGCTCCCGATCCTGGAAGCGGTCGTCCAGTCGGGTCGTCCGCTGCTGATCATCGCCGAGGACATCGAGGGCGAGGCGCTGGCGACCCTGGTCGTCAACAAGCTGCGCGGCGGCCTCAAGGTCGCGGCGGTCAAGGCGCCGGGCTTCGGCGATCGCCGCAAGGCGATGCTCGAGGACATCGCGATCCTGACCAAGGGCGAGATGATCTCCGAGGATCTCGGCATCAAGCTCGAGTCGGTCACCACCGCGATGCTCGGCACCGCCAAGCGCGTGACGATCGACAAGGACAACACCGTCATCGTCGACGGTGCGGGTGACACCGACTCGATCAAGGGCCGCACCGAGGCGATCCGCCAGCAGATCGAGAACACCACCAGCGACTATGACAAGGAGAAGCTCCAGGAGCGTCTCGCCAAGCTCGCCGGCGGTGTTGCGGTCATCAAGGTCGGCGGCGCGTCCGAGGTCGAGGTCAAGGAGCGCAAGGATCGCGTCGACGACGCGCTTCACGCGACCCGTGCGGCGGTCGAGGAAGGCATCGTCCCCGGCGGCGGCACCGCGCTGCTCTACGCGACCAAGGCGCTCGAGGGGCTCCAGGGCGCCAACGAGGACCAGACCCGCGGCGTCGACATCGTCCGCAAGTCGCTGACCGCGCTGGTCCGCCAGATCGCCCAGAATGCGGGCCATGACGGTGCGGTGGTCTCGGGCAAGCTGCTCGACGGCAACGACACCACCATGGGCTTCAACGCCGCGACCGACACCTATGAGAACCTGGTCCAGGCCGGCGTGATCGACCCGACCAAGGTCGTCCGCACCGCGCTCCAGAACGCGGCGTCGGTGGCGGGTCTCCTCATCACCACCGAGGCGACCGTGTCCGAGCTGCCCGAGGACAAGGCGGCCCCGGCGATGCCGGGCGGCGGCATGGGCGGCATGGGCGGCATGGACTTCTGATCTGGCATCGGGGCAGCGATGCTGCCCCAAAGACCGGATCGGAACGGCCGGGGTGCCGGCGGCAATGCCGCCGGACGCCTTCGACGTCAGGCACGGGCTTTGCCCGTGCCGTTCTCGATGAACGGCAAAGGGCCGGCGGAACCATCCGCCGGCCCTTTGTTTGTTGAAGGGGCGAGGATAGAACGGTCCCATGGCAAGCCTCCTGGCCCTTAACGACCCGCGGCTCCTGACGGCCGAGGAGTTCTACCAGATCGATTTCGGCCCGGACCTGAAGGCCGAGCTCGACAATGGCGTCATTCGCATGATGGCCGGCGGCACGCGCGACCATGCGCGGGTGCAGGGCAACCTGATGGTGGCGCTGGGTACGCGCCTTCGCGGATCGGGTTGCCGCCCGTACGGCTCGGACATGTCGGTGCGTGCGCACGACCTGTCCGTCCGATACCCCGACGTGACGGTCGATTGCGGAAGCCCGTCCGACACCGGCAAGGACATCCGCCTGTCCGCTCCTCGTGCGATCTTCGAGGTGCTCTCGCCATCCACCCGGGAACAGGACCTGCGCGTCAAGCGCGAGGAGTATCGTGCCCTGCCGAGCGTCGACACGGTGGTGTTCGTCGATCCCGACGCGGAAACGGTCAGCGTCCATCGGCGGCACGACAACACCTGGATCGAGACGCTGTTCGCCCCCGACGACGTCGTGCTGCCCTCGCTAGGCATCACCATCCCCCATCACGAGATCTTCGCGCGTGACTGACGCGTCGGGCGGCGCCCGCGCGACCGATCCGCGCGTGCCCTGGGCGAGCCGAGTGTTCGGCTTCGGGCCGATGCTGCCGCTGGTCGCCGCGGCGATCGGCGCATGGACGATGCCGCGCGGCTGGCCCGAACTGGCGGTCCATCTCGCGATCGTCTGGGGGGCGCTGATCCTGTCGTTCATCGGCGGGGTGCGGCGCGGGTTCGGGTTCGGGCAGGACCGGGCGTCGACTCCGGTCGAGATCCTTACCGCCGCAAGCTATGTCACGCTGGCGGGGCTCGCGCTGGTGGTGCCCTATGCGGTCACGGCCGTGTCGCTGTTAGTCGTCGGCTATGTGCTTGCCGCGCTGCTCGATGCGCGGGCGGCGTTGCGCAACGACTCGCCGCGCCATTTCGCGCGGTTGCGCCCGCCGCAACTGCTGCTCGGTGCGGTGGCGTTCGCCGCCTTGTGGGCGTGGCTGGTCCACTGACGTCGCGTTAACCACCGCGGGGGCAGGAGGAGCGGCGATGAACCGCGTCCTGCAACCGATCGCTATCGTCGCGCTCGCGCTTGCGGTGTTCGGCGCCTGGATGCACCCGGCGGTGCTCGACCCGACCAACGTGGGCTGGCTGCTCGACGGCAACGACCGCGGGGTGGGGGCGCTGGGGCTGTCCGCCTATCTGCGCGCGGGCAGCTGGCCTTGGCTTCGCCAGCCGCTGCTGGGCTACCCCGAGGGCCTGCCGCTGCTGTTCACCGACAGCGTGCCCCTGCTCGGGCTGCTGCTCAAGCTGCTCGGGGTGCCGAGCGGGCTTCAGTTCACCGGGTGGTGGTATCTCGCCTGCGTGACGCTCCAGGCCGGGTTCGGCTGGGCGCTGGTACGGCGGCATACGAACGATCCGCTGGTGGCGTGGCTCGGCACGGCGTTGCTCACCGCGATGCCGGTGCTGTTCAACCGCTACGGCCACCCCAGCCTGTGTGCGCAATGGCTGCTGCTCTGGGCGTTGTGGATCGCGGCGGACGAGCGACGGGCGCGGCGCGCGGCGTGGTGGGCGGCGGTGCTGGCGACTGCGGCGGCGGTGCACAGCTATCTGCTGGTGATGGTGGCCGCGGCCTGGGGCGGGACCCTGCTACGCCGACTGGTGGCCGAGGATCGCCGCTGGGCTGTGTTGGCGAGCGCGGTGGCGGGCACGGTGCCTGCGATCGGCATCGTCCTGCTGCACCGGCTGGACGCGGGCGGCTTCGTGCCGTCACGGCTGTACGGCCGCTGGCCGATGGCGCTCGACGCGTGGTGGAACCCGGCCAACCCCGACTATGCGCGACTGCTGCCGTCCTCGCCCGACGACGGGACCGGCCGCGGGTTCGAGGGGCTGCAATATCTCGGCGCGGGGCTGCTGGCGCTGGTGCCGCTCGCGGCGTGGCTCGCCTGGCGGGGTGGAGGCGAGCGGGCGGAGGCGCGGCGGCTCGCTTGGCTGCTGGTGCCGTTCGCGACCCTGGCGGTGGTCGCGATCGGGCCGGCGCCGCTGTGGCGGGGCGAGCCGCTGTTCGCGGTGGCGCTGCCCCTGAGGGCGCTCGGCCTGCTCGATCCGGTACGGGCGGCGGGGCGGCTTGGCTGGCCGCTGACCTATCTGCTCGCCTATGCCGCGATCGCGACGGTGGCGCGAACGCGGCGGGCGGCGCTGCTGCTCGGCGTCGCGCTGGCGGTGCAGGCGATCGATCTGTCGCCGATGGTCGCCGCGGTTCGCGAGACCAGCCACCGGGCGGACGACCGGACGGTGTTCGCCCGCACGCCGGACCCTCGCTGGAACAGGTGGATTGCGCAGGCGGCGACGATCCAGGTCGAGCCGCCGACCCCGTTCGCGGACCTGGCGGTGCTGGAGGAAGTCGCCTGGCGCGCGGTCGCCCGTTGTCGCCCGATGCGCTATTTCTACGCCGCGCGCGACGAGCGGGCTGCGCGGGTCCGGCTGGATCGGGAAGGTGCGGCGTTCCGGGCGGGACGGCTCGATCCCACCCGGCTCTACCTGATCCTGAGCGGCCCGGTGCCCGCGGCGGTGCGGCCTCGGGTGGTGAGGATCGACGGCATACCCGTCGTCCCGCCCAGCGCACCGGCATCGCCGCGGGCGTGCTAGCGCTTCATCGCGGCGAGCAGCTTCTTCACCTCCTGGCTGCGGCCGCTGGGAACGATCAGCACGTCGTTGCCGCTGGCGACCACGATCAGGTCCTCCACCCCGATCGCCGCGATGCGGATGCCGTCGGAGCGGATCAGGCAGTTGCGGGTGTCGAGCGTGATCGCCTCCCCGCCCGCGGTGTTGCCCATCTTGTCGCGGCGGCTGATCGCCTGAAGCGCGTCCCAGCTGCCAACGTCGTTCCAGCCCATCGCGACCGGCACCACCGCCACCCGCTCCGCCTTTTCCATCACCGCATAGTCGACCGAGTCGTCGGGCGCGGCGGCAAAGGCATCGGCGTCGGGAAAGATGCGATTGCCCTTGCGCCATGCCTTGGCCATCGATTCCTGCACCGCGGTCAGCATCGCGGGGGCGTGCTGGCCGAGCGCTTCGAGGAACAGGTCGGCGCGGAACAGGAAGATGCCGCCGTTCCAGGCATGGTCGCCCGCCGCCAGCATCTCCTCCGCGGCGGCGAGCGGCGGCTTTTCGACGAAGCGGCTGACCCGGTGGACACCTTCGGCGATCGGCTCGCCGACCTGGATCCAGCCATAGCCGGTTTCGGGCTTGTCGGGCGCGATGCCGAAGGTGACCAGCCAGCCCTTGGCGACCATCGGCAGCGCGTTGTGGATCGCAGCGTGGAACGCGTCGACATCGTCGATGACATGGTCGGATGGCATCACCAGAAGCGCATCCTCGCCGCCGCCCGCCGCCAGCGCGGCGAGCGCGATCGCCGGCGCGGTGTTGCGGCCGACCGGCTCCAGGATCAGCATCTGCGCCGGCGTCCCCGCCTCCGACAGCTGGTCGTCGATCATGTCGGCGTGCATCGCATTGGCGACCACGATCGGCGCCGTGAAATTCTCGCCGGCGGTGCGCTTGGCGGTCAGCTGAAGCATGGTCTCGTCCGCGGTCAGCGACAGGAGCTGCTTGGGCTTCTCGGGTCGCGACATTGGCCACAACCGCGTGCCCGACCCGCCCGACAGTATCACGGGAACGATGGTGTTGTTCATCTGGATTAGAACCCCTTTCGCGCGCGCCAACGCGCGAGCGGCGCAGCGGCTCCCGTTCAGGCTTTCTTCGTCATTTTGCGCGATAGCCGACCGTCGGAGCTTGGCAGAACAGGGCGCGTCGCGATGATCCGGCTGTTCCGGCACTATGTCCCCCACGCCGTGCTGCTGCTCGGGCTGGTGGACTTCGTGCTGCTGATGGCGGCGGCGGAAGCGGGATGGGTGATCCGCGCGGGGCAGGTCGGCATGGCGGTGACGCCGGTGGACGAGCGCGCGGGTCAGCTGGTCAGCTTCGCGCTGGCGCTCCAGGTCGCGCTGGTGGCGGTCGGAGGCTACGGCGCGGGATCGTTCCTGTCGCTGCGCTTCGCAGCGGCGCGGCTGATGGTGGCGGTGTCGCTGGGCATCATCTTCCTGTCGCTGCTGTATTTCCTGATTCCACCGCTCACCCTGTGGCGATCCAACCTGCTGTACGCGATGATGCTGGCGATGGCGGCGCTGGGCTTGGTGCGCGCGGCGCTGGGCCGGGTGCTGGGCGGCGAGCGGTTCAAGCGACGGGTGCTGGTGCTCGGCGCAGGGCATCGTGCCGAGCGCATCCGGCTGCTGGCGCAGCAGCCCGGGATCAACTTCGTCGCGGCCGGCTTCGTCGCCATGGGCGATCCGGCGCCGGTGGTGGCGGGCGCGGTGCCGCGCGACCTGATCGCCAACCTTGCCGCGCACGTCGTCGATCGCCGCGCGTCGGAGGTGGTGCTGGCGCTGGAGGAACGGCGCAACGCGCTGCCGCTCAAGGACCTGCTGCGGGTCAAGACCACGGGCGTGCACGTGTCCGACTTCGCCAGCTTTCTGGAGCGGGAGACCGGGCGCATCGACCTCAACAGCGTCAACCCGTCCTGGCTGATCTTTTCGGACGGGTTCGCGTCGGGCCAGATGCTGTCGGCGATGGTGAAGCGCGCGTTCGATGTCGCCGCCAGCCTGATGCTGCTGGTGCTGACGCTGCCCGTTGTGCTGGTCACCGCGCTGGCGATCAAGCTCGAATCGCGTGGTCCCGCCTTTTACCGCCAGCGCCGTGTCGGGCTCTATAACCAGGCGTTCGAGGTGGTGAAGCTGCGCTCGATGCGCACCGACGCGGAAGCCGCCGGGGTCGCGCGATGGGCCGAAGAGAACGACCCGCGCGTCACCCGGGTCGGTCGCTTCATCCGCAAGGTGCGGATCGACGAGCTGCCCCAGGCCTGGGCGGTGCTGAAGGGCGAGATGAGCTTCGTCGGCCCACGGCCCGAGCGTCCGCAGTTCGTGTCCGCGCTGGAACAGCAGCTTCCCTATTATGCGGAGCGCCACATGGTGAAGCCGGGGATCACCGGCTGGGCGCAGATCAACTATCCCTATGGCGCCTCGATCGAGGATGCCCGTCACAAGCTGGAATACGATCTGTACTATGCCAAGAACTATTCGCCCTTTCTCGACCTGCTGATCATGCTCCAGACGCTTCGGGTGGTGCTGTGGCCCGCGGGCGCGCGCTGAGCCGCGGATGACCCCGGCGATGACCTTGTGGAGCCACGCGCTGGGGGCGCTGCTGTTCGGGATGCTCGCGGCACTGGCGTTCAAGGCGCCGCCGCGGCGGCGGCCGCTGGCGGTCGCACTGGCGATGACGGGGGTCGCGGCGCTGGCGCTGGCGGGGCTGGGGGTGAGCGATCCGGGCACCGCGCTGGCGCAGGGGTTGCGCGACGGCTGCTGGATCGTCGGGCTGGTGACCTATGTCGGGCGGCGCCGCGCCGGCCATCCGGCGCTGGCCGCGATGGCGGCGAGCGTCGCGGGTGCGGCGTTGCTGTCGGTGGGAATCGGCGTGGCGGAAACCCTGCCGGAGATACGGCGGGGGGCGCCGGCGCTGTTTGCGGCAAGCCACGCCTTGCGGGCGGTCGCGCTCGCGGGCGGGCTGCTGCTGGTCCATGCCGCCGCCGGGGTGGCGCGGCGGGCGGGCGACGCGCCGGCGACCGGGGTCGTCGCGGCGGTGGGCGTGCTGTGGGCGGGCGAGTTCGCCGCCACCGCCGCCGCCTGGGCGCTGGGCGGCTGGGCCGGGCCGCTGGTGGTGTTCCGCGGTGCCGCGCTGCTGGTTGCGGGCACCGTCGCGGGCGCGGCGCTGGTCCATCGCCGGGGGACGCCGCTGTCGCCCTCGCGCCAGATCGGCTGGGCGTTGCTCGCGGGCGGGGCGGTCGCCGCCTATGCCGTGGCGGTGGCGAGCGCGAGCGGCTATGCCGCGCAATGGGGCGCGCAGGGGCGGATCGTCCAGGTCGCGCTCGTGGTCGGCGCGGGCGCGGCGTTGACCACGCTGGTGGCGACGCCGTGGCTGCGCGCCTGGGCGCGGGTGAAGCTTGCCAAGCACCTGTTCGGCCACCGTTACGACTACCGCGCCGAATGGCTGCGCTTCACTGCCGCGCTGGCGGGGCAGGAGCCCCTGCCCGAGCGGGTCGTACGCGCGCTGGCGGGGTTCACCGACTCGCCGGGCGGGCTGCTGCTGATCGCGGACGACGGCCGGTTGTTGCCCGACGCCGGGTGGCATTGGACCCAGCCGATGGCGGAAGCCGGCGCGGTGCTGGCGGCGCGGATGGCTGAGGGTTGGGTGGTGGAGCTTGACAGGCTGCGCGAGGATCAAGCTGATCCTGCCGAGCGGGCGGCGGTACCCGACGCGTGGATCGACGCGGAGCAGGCATGGGCGGCGGTGCCGCTGGTCCATGACGGCGCGCTGGTCGCCGCCGTGCTGCTCGCACGCCCGCCGGTCGCCCACCCGCTCGACTGGGAGGATTTCGACCTGCTCCGTCTCGCCGGACGACAGGCGGCAAGTCACCTGGCCGAAGATCGCGCGCGTGCCGCGCTGGCCGAGGCACGGCGCTTTGACGAGTTCAACCGCCGCTTCGCCTTCATCATGCACGACCTCAAGAACCTCGTGAGCCAGATGACGCTGACCGCCAGCAACGCCCGCCGCCATGCCGATAATGCCGAGTTCCGCGCCGACATGGTTGCGACCCTGGGGGATTGCGCCGACCGCATGACCGCGCTGATCGCGCGGCTCCAGAGCCATGGCGAGCAACCGCCCGAGCCGCTGACCCCGGTCGACTGCGTCGCGGCGGCGCGGCGGGTGGCGCGGCGGTTCGGCCACCATCCGGTCGAGGTCGCGGGGGACGCGGGCCTGGCGCTCGCGCATGCGCAGCGGTTCGAGCAGCTGCTCGCCCATCTCGTCCAGAACGCGGCGGAGGCGAGCCCGGCCGATGCGCCGGTGACGATCGCGGTCGGACATGAGGGGGAGCGGATGGCGGTGAGCGTGATCGATCGGGGCACCGGGATGACGCCGGGGTTCATCCGGGACGAGCTGTTCCGCCCGTTCGCCTCGTCCAAGTCGGGCGGCTTCGGCCTGGGCGCGTTCGAGGCGCGGCAGCTGGTGCTGGGGATGGGGGGAACGCTGGAGGTGGACAGCCGGCACGGGGAGGGTAGCCGTTTCCGCATCCTGCTGCCCGTCACGCCGGCGCTGGAGGTGGCGGCGTGAAGCCGGTGCTGCTCGTCGTCGAGGACGATCCCGGGCTCGGGCGCCAGTTGCGCTGGGCCTATGACGGCTATGAGGTGGTAGTCGCGGGCGACCGCGCCGCGGCGATCGACGCGTTGCGCCTGCACGAGCCGGCGGTGGTGACGCTCGACCTGGGATTGCCCCCCGATCCGGACGGCACGGCGGAAGGGTTCGCGGTGCTCCACGAGATCCTGCGGCTGCGGCCGGGGACCAAGGTGATTGTCGCATCGGGGCATGGCGCGCGGGAGAGCGCGCTCACGGCGATCGCGGATGGTGCCTGGGACTTCTATGCCAAGCCGATCGACATCGACCAGCTGGGGCTGATCGTCGCCCGCGCATTCGACGTCCATGCGCTGGAGGCGGAGAACCGGCGGCTCGCCGCGAACGCCCGCGTCGTTGAGAGCGAAGGGTTCGGCGGGCTGATCGGCGCCTCGCCCGAGCTGGCGCGGGTGACCCGCCAGCTGGAGCGGGTGGCGCCCGCCGACGTGTCGGTGATGCTGCTAGGCGCGAGCGGGACGGGCAAGGAGTTGCTCGCGCGGGGCGTTCACGACGCGAGCCCGCGCAGGGCCGGCGCGTTTGTCGCGATCAACTGCGCTGCGATCCCGGAAACGCTGCTCGAGTCGGAGCTGTTCGGGCACGAGAAGGGCGCGTTCACCGGGGCGATCCGCACCACGCCCGGCAAGATCGAGCAGGCGGCGGGGGGGACGCTGTTTCTTGACGAGATCGGCGATGTGCCGCTGCCGCTTCAGGTCAAGCTGCTGCGCTTTCTCCAGGAGCGCGTGGTGGAGCGGATCGGCGGGCGCAAACCGATCCCGGTCGACACCCGCATCGTCTGTGCGACCCATCAGGATGTCGACGCGATGGTCGCGGACGGGCGGTTCCGCGAGGACCTGTATTACCGGCTGGCGGAGATCGTCGTGCGTATCCCGACGTTGGCCGAGCGGACGGGGGACGCGGGGCTGCTCGCCAAGGCGTTCGTCGCGCGGCATGCGCGCACGCTCAACCCGCAGGTGACCGGGCTGTCGCCGGATGCGCGGGCGGCGGTGGACGGGTGGAGCTGGCCGGGCAATGTCCGCGAGCTGGAGAACCGGGTCAAGCGCGCGGTAATCATGGCGGACGGCCGCCACGTCACCGCCGCCGACCTGGACCTGCACGCCCCCGCCGACGAGGCCGAGCTGAACCTGCGGGCGGCGCGCGAAACGGCGGACCGGCGCGCGATCGGGCGGGCGATGGCGCGCGCGGACGGCAGCGTTTCGGGCGCCTCGCGATTGCTGGGGATCAGCCGGCCGACCCTGTACGATCTGTTGAAGGGGTACGGCCTTGCCGGCTGAGGCGACCTACCCGTTGCTCGGCCGCAGGGTGAGGCGGCGTTGGCGCTGGCGGATCGGCGTGCGGCCGCGGGTGATCGCGGTCGCGGTGCTGGCGGCGGCGCTGATCGCGGGCGTGGCGGCGCTGGCGCTGCGGACGCCGCCGCCCGACCTCGACGCGGCGGCAAAGGCGTTGGCGGTGGGGCACTATTCGGCGGCCCGCGACGGCGCGGCGGCGGTGCTGCGCGACGAGCCGGGATCGGCGACCGCGGCGCTGGTGCTCGCGCAGGCGGACCTGGCGCTGGGGGACGGACGCGGCGCGGGCGACGCGCTGGCCCGTGCGGTCGCGAACGGGGTCGCACCGCAGCGGGTGCGGGCGCTCAAGGCCGATGCGCTGCTGCTCGGCGGCAATCCCGACGCGGCCTGGAGCGCGGCGGGGACCGACGGCAGCATCGCCGCCGCGCGGGTCAGGGCGCGGGTGCTCGCGGCCAGGGGCGACCCGTGGGCGGCGCAGATGGCGCTGGGCGCGATCGTCGAGCGGGTGCCGCGGGATGCGGGCGCGTGGACCGACCTCGGCCGGGTCAGGCTGACCGCGGGCGATCTGGGCGGGGCGAGCGAGGCGGCGGGCATCGCGGCGCGAGTGGCGCCCGGCGAGCCCGCGGCGCTGACGCTGCAGGGCGAGGTGGTGCGCGCACGCTATGGCCTGATGGCGGCGCTGCCATGGTTCCGGGCGGCGCTGGCCCGCGATCCGCGCTACCCGCCGGCGCTCGCGGAGGCGGCGGCGACACTGGGCGACCTTGGCCGATCGGTCGAGATGCTGGGCCTGACCCGGCAGCTGCTGGCGGTGCGGCCGGGGGATGCGCGGGCGCTGTACCTGCAGGCGGTGCTGGCGCTTCGGGCCGACAAGCCCGAACTCGCACGCAACCTGTTGCAGGCGGGCGGGCTGTGGGCCGGCGTGCCGGGGGTGCAACTGCTCGACGGAGCGGTCGATTATCGCGCAGGCCGGTTCGAGCAGGCCGCGATCAAGTGGCGCCGGCTGGCGGGGGACCAGCCGCTCAACGTCACCGTCCGCCGGCTGCTGGCATCCGCGCTGCTGCGTTCGGGCGATCCGGCGGGGGCACTCGACGCGATCCGGCCGGTGGCATTGCGCGCCGATGCCGACCCCTATGCGCTGGACCTCGCCGTGGCGGGGTTCGCGGCGATGCAGGACAGGCGGGCGGCGGCGGGCTGGCAGGACCGGGCGGGCCAGCCGGGCGGGGGCGTCGCGGCGTTCGCGACCGACCGGCCGCTGGCATCGCTGCGTGCGGCGGCAGCGGGTGCGCCCGCCGATCCGACCTTTGGGCTGGGGGTGATCCGCGGGCTGGTCGAGGCGGGCGACGGGGCCGGAGCGATCGCGGCGGCGCGCGTGCTGGCGGCGCAGAGCCCGGGATCGCCCGCGGCCCAGGGCGCGCTGGGCGACGCGCTGGCGCTGGCCAGGCGGAGCGGCGAGGCGGTAGGGGCCTATGCCCGCGCCGCCGCGCTCCGTTTCGACGAGCCGGCGATGCTGCGGCTGGTGGAAGCGCTGGGCCGGGCCGGGCGGCGCGACGATGCGGCGCGGACGCTGGCCTTGTACCTCGCGCAATCGCCGCAAAGCGTTGCCGCGCGGCGGCTGCTGGGACGCTGGCAGATCGAGGGCGGTCTTTTCGCGCAGGCGGCCGCGACGCTGGAGGGGGTGCGCCGGCGCGTCGGCAGCCGCGATGCCGCGCTGCTCGCCGGCTTGGCCCTGGCCCATGCGGGGGCGGACCGTGGCGAGACCGCGGTCCGCCATGCGCGCGCGGCGTATCGCCTGCAGCCGACCGGCGCGCGGGTGGCGGACGCCTATGCGGTCGCGCTGGCGGCGGCGGGCGATCTCGACGGCGCGCGGCAGCTGGCGGACAAGGCGGTGGCGCTGAGCCCGCGCGACCCGGTGATCGCCGGGCATCGCCGGCAGCTGCGCTGAGGCTTGCCCGGCGGGTCCGCGCGGCCCATGGCGCGGGAATGACCGACCCGCTCGTCCGGATCGCCGCTGCGCTCGACCGGCTGTCGCCGCCGCCGCCCGCCCCCGCCGACCCGATCGCCCACCCGGCCTATACGTGGCGCGAGGGCGTGCTGGCGCCCGCGCGGGCGTTCGCGCCCTTGCCGCTCGACCTGCTGATCGGGGTGGAGCGGCAGAAGACCGCGCTGTTCGACAATCTCCGCCGGCTGGCGGCGGGACATGCGGCGCAGGACGTGCTGTTGTGGGGTGCACGGGGGACGGGCAAGTCGGCGCTGGCCAAGGCGGCGCTGGGGGCGGTGCAGGCGGCCGGCGGAGTGGTCGCACTGGTCGAGGCGGCGGAGCTGGCGGGATTGCCGCGGCTGTTCGCGCTGCTGGCGCCGGTGCCGCGCGCCTTTGCGGTGTTCCTCGACGATCTCGGCTTCGCGGATGCGGGCGAGGGGCGGGCGCTGCGGTCGCTGCTGGAAGGCGGGGCGGAGGCGCGGCCGGGCAATGTGCGGCTGGTCGTGACCAGCAACCGGCGGCATCTATTGCCGCGCGACCTGGCCGAGCAGAGTTCCGCAGTCAATCCGCGCGATGCGGTCGACGACCAGCTGGCGCTGGCGGACCGGTTCGGGCTGAGCCTGGGGTTCCATGTGCTCGACCAGGACGGTTATCTCGCGATCGTCGCGGGCTATGCGGCGCGATACGGGCTGCCGTTCGATCCTGCCGATGCGGTTGGCTGGGCGACGCGGCGGGGCAGCCGGTCGGGGCGGGTGGCGTGGCAGTACCTCGTCGAACTGGCGGGCCGGGCCGGGCGGGCGGTGTAGCGCGAAAGGTCAGCAAAGGTCATGGAGTCGGGCCATGGTTCGCGCGGGTCGGTCGTGCGGGCGTCGTGACCCGGCGGGGGTGGAAGGTCAGCAAAGGTCGCGGGGTCGACCCATGTCTTGCTTGCCGCGTCGGGCAGAAGGGCGTGGGCGGTGAAAACCAGCGTCGGGCACCATGGCAGCGAGGGGCGATGTAGACAGCCTCCGATGATGCCCGGTTCGGGCGAGGGCGGATCGCCCTTTGCCCTGTTCTCGTCATGCAAGGTTCGACGCGGCCTCCCGCTTCTTCGCGGCTGGGCACGGAGCGGGACCCCGGCTCAAGGCCGGGGTGATCTAAGCTGTTTGGGGCAAACTGCCCGCGAGAAAATGCGGACAGCCACGCGGGTAAGTCGTAGCGGTAGCGGATCAGATCGCTCCGGTGATCATAAGTATATGGTTCACCGTGCTACCAGTATGAAAGCTCATGCCATTCCCGCTGTCCATCACCGGTCGTCTGAAAGTTCGGCACCCGCGGCTCCTATCAACTCCGGACGTCATGGAACGCTTTCGAGCCGCACTGTTAGCCCAGACTGTCGATAGCATTGCGATGACGGGTGATACGATACAATTTACTCCGCAAGCCAAAGGCGGAGAAAGTAAGCTGCGCCCAGAGGGTAGTAGTTGGATGTTCAATGGATTGGGTAAGTGTTCGCTGCGGTTCCACCGGGAGGTAGAAGACGTCACAATAGACTACAAATTCGATTGCCGCCTGTGGCTTTCTGTTGCTACAGCAGTAGCAATTGCTACGGGCATAGTGGTTCGGCTCCATGCCGGGCCAGATCATGAGTGGAATTGGGTATTCGGATTAGGTTTCTGGATAATCTTCTTTTTATCCGGCTTCGTAAGCAAAGCTATCGAAGTTCGACGCTGGCTAGGGTCAGGACCCATTGATGTGAGTGTTGCGATCTGATTCAGGCTCCGTGAGGAGACCGGGATGAGCGACCTGTTTTGGCTGACGGACGAGCAGATGGAGCGGTTGCGGCCGTTCTTTCCCAAG
>Ga0325401_1000065_pt1 | contig 57395 bp, 60 predicted proteins | sample PopdelMetagenome_FD_205666 | JGI IMG/M metagenome (GOLD analysis project Ga0325401, IMG submission 205666) | Populus deltoides microbial communities from Bellville, Georgia, United States - Xylem-PdKOR-R2 | ecosystem: Host-associated > Plants > Phyllosphere > Stem > Wood/Secondary xylem | place...
AGCTGATCCCGGCGTTCCGGGAGCAGCCGGGGCGGCTGCTGGTGTGCGCGACGAACTTCATCCGGGCCATCGACGGGGCGTTCCTGCGCCACGGCAGGTTCGACTACGTGCTGCCGATCGGGCTGCCCGACGCCGCGGCCCGCCGCGCGATCTGGGAGGCGTACCTGCCGGCGGGGGTCGCGGGGCAGGAGGGGGGTGTGGACCTGGCGGCGGTGGTGGAGCAGAGCGAGGGGTTCTCCCCGGCGGACATCGAGTTCGCGGCGCGCCGGGCCTCGCAGTCGGCGATGGAGCACGCGCTGGCCAGCGCCGGTGAGGGCGGGGACAGCGGGGACGTGGTGGGCCATGGGCCCACCACGCGGGACTACCTGGAGGCGGTGGCGAGCACCCGGGCGACGGTCTCGGAGGCGGCGGCGGCGGAGTTCGCCGAGGACATCACGACGCTGGCCCGGTTGTGAGCTGCTGCTCACGGAGCAGCGTCCGACGCTCGGGGATGTTCCGCCGAGCTCGGCCCCCTGCTCTCGGTGCCTTCGCCGCGCTCAGCGGCTGTACGCCCCCCTCGGCTCCTGCCAGCGCCGCGGCGGACGCGCCAGCTCAGGTGGCGACTGCACCGCCCTCAGCAGAAGCCGGCGAGGGGTCAGTGCGCCCGCTGGCCAAGGTCGTTGGGTGGCGCGGGGCCCCCCCACCCCAGCCCAGCCCAGCCCAGGTCCACTCAGCGCTCGAAGTCGCCTACGACGCAGAGACCGCGCAGCGGCAGTGGGAGGAGGACGTGCCTCCCACCCTGGCCCAGCGAACCGGTGAACTCTTGGAGCCTGGCCGGTACGGGGACCCCTTCGGCATCGAGTTCGACGACCAGGTGCTGGCCCCTGTGGCCCGGGAGTCAGTCCGGAGGCTGTCCGGGGTGGCTCGACGACGTGCACCTGGATGACGCCGGCGGGGTCGCGGTGTCGGAGAGGCAAGCCAGTCGGACCCCCGCCGCCAGCGACGGCGATCACACCTGCAGCAGTGATGGGAACTCATATCGGACGGGCGTCGTGGTGGACCGGTCTGCCCTGCCCGGTGCGGCGGCCAACACCACAGCGCAGACCAGGAGCACTCGCACTGCAGGCCGGTGACTGCGCCAGCCCTGGTCAGTCTTTGGCAGTTTCTGCCACAGCGAGTAGTGTTCGCAGATGCCTCGCGGACGAGCCGTCGACCTCCTGGAGGTCTCCCTGGCTGCCGTGCGCTGCTTGGTGGCGTCTGGTGGGTCGGCGAGCGTGGCCCAGATGGCTGCCTCGGCTGGCGTGTCCCAGCGCACCTTCCACCGCAGCTTCCCCACCAAGGAGGACGTCCTGCGCCCGCTGATGCGGGATGCCACCACAGCGCTGGCAGAGATCATGGCGGGACGCCCCCAAGGGGAAGGGGCTGTTGAGGCGTTCTCAGCGGCGTACGCCGCCACCGCCGGCGGTCTCTACGCCAAGCGGACCCGAGCGCTGCTGCCCGTGGTCTACGGCGACGATGCGCTCAGTGCGGTGTGGGAGCACGAGGCGCGCGCCAGCGAGGTCCTGCTGGAGCCGCTCGTGATCGCCCGCACCCACGGCGGGGACGACGCGGGGGCCAGAGCTCGCGCCCTGACGACGGTGCTGCTGGCCCTAGCGGCCGCCTCTCTCCGCCGGGCAGCAGTGAGCCACGAAGACCCGGTGACGCTGTTCTGCGCCTCGCGCGACGCCCTAGCACTGCTTCGTGATGACGACGCACGCCAGCGCACCGAGGCCGGACGAGCTTCTCGATCCGCGACGGCCACACCTGCGACCTGACCATCACCACGACCATCACCACGACCATCGCCACGACCATCGCCACGACCACCAGAGCGGCGACGACGCCGCAGGTCTCAGGAGGAGAACCATGAGGGCTGTCAGGCTGCACGGCGCTGGAGACGCACGCCTGGAGGAGGTGCCGGAGCCGCAGGTCGGCCCTGGACAGGTCAAAGTGCGCGTGGAGCGGGCCGCGATCTGCGGAAGCGACCTGGCCCTGTTCTCCTTCTTTCCCGAGCAGGTCCGCAGCGCTCATCCGCTGTTCGGCGAAGACGGCCCGCACGTGCTGGGCCACGAGCTGGCCGGGACCGTCGAAGCGGTGGGCCGGGGCGTCGACGCGGTAACGGTTGGTGCGCTGGTGGCGGTGCGCCCCAACGTGTGGGACGGTACCTGCCCGGCCTGCCGGCGCGGGGAGACGAACCTGTGCGAGCAGTTCGGCTTCGTCGGCATCAACGGCGGGGGCGGCGGCTACAGCGAGCACGTGGTGGTCGCCGCCGACGCCGTGCACGAGCTGCCCGCCTCCGCCGGTGTAGACGCCGCCGTCCTGGTGGAGTCGCTTTCTGTCGCCTGGCACGCGGTGAAGCTGGCGGGTACCCGACCGGGTGGTTCGGCGCTCATCGTCGGCGCCGGCCCCATCGGCCTGTCGCTGCTGCTGTGCCTGAAGGCGCGGGGCGTGAAGCGGGTGGTGGTCAGCGAGGTCAGCGAGGCGCGGCGGGCCCTGGCCGCCCGGCTCGGAGCGCAGGTCGTCGACCCCCGTACGGAGGACCCGGTGGCGGCCGCCCGCCAGGAAGACGGCGGCGTGGACGTCTCCTTCGACGCCTCGGGTGTGGGCGCGGCAACGTTCCTGCCCGCCCTGGACGCGCTGCGCAGCGGCGGTACCAGCGTCGTCGTTGCGCAGTTCCACCACCGTGTCGAGGTGGACCCCAACGTCTTCCTGATCACGGAGAAGCGGCTGGTGGGCAGCTTCGCGTACACCGACGAGGACTTCGCCGAGGTGGTCGCCATGGTCGGTGACGGCACTCTCGACCCACGCACGCTGGTGAGCAGCCACATCGGCCTGGGCGATGCGGTCTCCGGTGGCTTGGAGCACCTGCTCGGCGCCGGCCGCAACAGCGAGCTCAAGATCGTCATCGACCCGCAGCGCTGACGCGGCGCACCGGTGGACCAGCTTCAGGAGGAGACAGACATGCCCAGGACGATCGCCGTCACCGGAGCTGCTAGCGGACTGGGGGCCGCCACAGCTCAGGTGCTGCGGGAACGGGGTGACCACGTCATCACCGTCGACCTGCGCGGTGCCGACGTGGAGGCCGACCTGTCCTCACCCGCTGGCCGCGCCCAGGCTGTCCAGGGGCTGCACGATCTGGCGCCGGGACACCTGGACGGTGTGGTGACCTGGGCAGGGCTCGGGGGCGGCAGCAGGGCGACCCTGCTGGTGAACTACTTCGGGACGGTCGACGTCGTCGAGGGGGTGCACGACCTGCTGCTGGCCTCTCCCGAGCCGCGGGTGGTGGTCACGTCCTCGCGCATGTCACTGGAACCTGCCGACCCCGACGTCGTCGACCTCCTGCTCGCCCGCGACCTCGACGCGGTCAGTGCACTGCCCGCCCAGGAGCTCGAGCCGCAGGCCTACTACAGGGCCTCCAAGACGGCCACGGCCCGCTGGATGCGCCGCACCGCCGTCGACCCCGCCTGGGGAGGACGCGGCATCTGCGTCAACGCCATCGCACCCGGGCTGATCGAGACCCCGATGACCACCGGGGTGCTGGCCGACCCTGCCCATCGCCCGGGGCTCCTGGCGATGCACCCTCAAGCCCACGACCACCTCTCCCAACCAGGTGAGATCGCAGAACTAGCGGCGTTCCTCATCAGCCGGCAGGCAGGACTGCTGATGGGTCAGTGCATCTTCGCCGACCGCGGCACTGAAGCCATCTTGCGAGGTGACTCCACCTGGTGATGCACCGCGACCTGCCCTGATCCGCTGCGGGCAGGTGTCTGGCCCCGACTCCGATGGAGGTGGTGCGCCCCGGGTCCTGCAGACCGAGGGGGCCGGCGAAGGTGGCGGTCTGGAGGTTGGACACGCGCAGCGGTGCGTCCTCGGGGCGCCAGTCGGGCTGATCGGCGTCGCTGCGCAGCCGAAGTCCTGCGGCGGTGAGGTCGTACCGGGCGCGGGAGCGCTCGGGGGTCGTCCAGTGGGGCAGGTAGTGGCCCACCCAGCGCCGGGTGTCGAGGGCGGGGCCGGTGAGGTCCTCCACGAAGGTGGCCTCGGTTCCGAGGAATGCCAGGTGCTCGGTGGTCATCTGCTCCCCCTGGGGGGACGTGTCGATCACCGTAGCGAGGCTGGCGCATGTCGGTCCCGGTCTCGTTGCGGATCGTCGAGTGGGACACCCTGACCGAAGAAGTTCTGGTTGATGGTGAACGGGTGGAACGCCGAACTGTGAACGGCGACGAGCGGTACTCCATGTTCCCCGATCACGATCTGAGGGTCGTGCGGATGAAGCTCCTGCACCGACCTCGGAGCACCTCAACTGAAACACCGCACTCCTGAGCCGTTCCCGGTGACCAGGACCCCTACGCGGGAGTGGCCGGCCTCGTCCGGGCCGGCCACTCCCGTGGGGGTGTCCCCACGTCGCCCTGCCCCCCGCTGAGCACTAGCGCGCTGGGGCGCGGCCGCCGATATCAAGGTGACCGTCTGCACACCGTCGACCTGCCTGCGATCAACACCCGTAGCGCGATCGACCCCCGACAACGCCCCGGGCACACCGACAGGGACGGCCTCGACGCCGGACGGACCCGGGTGGTCTTCACCCCGTTCGCGCAGCAGTAACGCGAGGGCGCCCAGGTCGACTCCGGCGCTGTGAACGCCTAGGGGAACATCCCCCGGCTGCCCACAGTCGCATGACAGACCCTCGCAGCTTCTAGTGCGAGGCTGCGGTGTGCCCGGTGTCGACGAGTACCGTCCCCTCCCCCCCTCAGCGAAGTGGGTCTGGATCGGCCTGGCGGCCTGCTTGGTCCTCGTGACGGTCAACGTCAGCGCTGGCTTCGCCGGCGGTGTACGAGTGGGCGCCAACATCGCCGGCACCTTGGCCCTGGCGCCGACGCTGACGGGCATCGGCGGCTCGGCGCGGCAGGTCTCCGTCATCGGAGTGGTCGCGACCACCTTGTCCTACCTCGTCGCCAGGAGTGACGGCGCGACCACCGGCGTGGTCATCATCAGCTGCTCCGTCGTCGCCGTGGTCTCAGCGGTGGTGGCTGCGATCGCTCGCGCACGCCAGGGCGCACTGGCTCAGCTGCAGGACCGACGCCAAGCCGCCAGGGCGCTGCAGGCGGCGATGCTCACCGAGCTGCCCCGCTCACCGGGTCTGGACCTCGCCGCGCGCTACCTGCCCGCCTCGGCCGGTGACCAGGTCGGCGGGGACTGGTATGACGCGATCATCGGTCGGGACGGGTCGACCACGCTGGTCATCGGTGACGTCACCGGCCACGACGTCAACGCCGCAGCTCTGATGGGTCAGATCCGCGCCATGATGCGCGCCTTCGCCTCTGAAGGGGTGCCCTCTCCCGCTGGTCTTCTCCACCGCACCGAGCAGGCGATGGCCACCCTCGGCATCGACACGGTCGCCAGCGCGGTCGTCGTCACCGTCTCCCCGGACGCCACCAGTGACTCCACGACGGATCCGGAGGGCTCACGGGGTCCCGGGGCCCGGACCCTGACGTGGAGCAGCGCCGGTCACCCACCCCCGCTGCTGGTCAGCCAGGAACACCAGGGACGGGTCAGTGCGAGCCCACTGCTCGGCGGCGCAGGAGGTTCTCCGGCGACCGATCACTCCGACTGCACGGACCTGCTGCTGGGTGTCCTCCCCGGGACCACCAGGCGCGACCACGTCGACGTCCTGCCGCCGCGGGGTGCCCTGCTGCTGTACACGGACGGCCTCGTCGAGCGCCGCGATGAGGCGCTCGACGTCAGCATCGCCAAGCTGGGCGCGGTGGTGAGCGAGCAGTCCAGCGAGAGTGTGGACGCCCTGCTGGAGGGCGCCCTCGCCAAGATGCTCGTCCATCAGAACGGGGACGACGTTGCGGTGATCGCGGTCCAGCTGGAGGCCTCTCGATAGACGGTCTCGACACCACCCTCGGAAACGCGCTGCGGGCTCACCCCGCGGGATGAGCACCACGCTGGATGCTGTGCCAGAGGACGTGCCATGGACCCCTGGTGGTGCCCAGGCCATGAGCAGTGGGGCCGATGGATCACCGACGCATCTGTGGAGGACGCAGTTGTTCACCGTCCTGGTGGCGCTAGTGGCGTCCCCGACTGACGTCACCGGCTTCGACGCCTCGGCAGCGCTCCTCGACGGGGGGCCACAACCCCACCCGCGCCCAGGCCGTGGTGCGCTGTCCCACCCCCGTCGCCCGCACAGAGCCGCAGGAGGTCATCCCTCCGGTGCTGCGACCTGCTCCCAGCCCTGCCGCACCGCGGCGTCGTAGTTGTGGCCGGCCGCCGCCGGCATGTCCTTGGCGTTCAGCAGGTCGAAGGTGACCTGCCAGAAGGTGACGACCGGGAACCACGTCATCACCGCCTCCACTCCCGCCGACCCCCCGGGCGCCAGCCATTCGGGCCGCTGGAACAGCAGCTCCGGGCTCCACCACACGACCGGGTCGGAGGCGTTCTGCAGGTACAGCACCCGCGGCTCCAGCCACGGCGTGCCGTCGGTGACCGTGCAGCACCGGTCTCGGGTGGCCGCTGATCCCACTCAGCCCGACCTCCGCCAGGTCCACCTCATCCACGTCGAGCTCCTCGCCGAGCTGATGGAGGGCGGGTTCGATGTCGCACCGGGGCAGCTGGGCGAGAACATCACCATCTGCGGTGTGGACCTGCTGGGGCTACCTCGCGGAACGCGCCTGCACATCGGGGAGCAGGCGGTGGTGGAGGTGACCGGGTTGCGCAACCCGTGCGCGCAGATCAACGCTTTCCAGCCCGGTCTGTTGTCGTCGCTGGTCGGCCGCGACACCGATGGCCACGTGGTGCGGAAAGCGGGCGTCATGGGCGTGGTGGTGACCGGGGGCATGGTGGCCGCAGGTGACGAGATCCGGGTAGTCCTTCCGGCGCAGCCCTTCCACGTGCTTGAGCGGGTCTGAGGCACCGTCTCACCGAGGACCGTTGTGCGGAGCTGTTCCGCTGCTGGCGCCCCTGTGCGGAGGTTTCCGCTGCTGGGCTGCCGTCCGGACGAAGCGGTCCCCATGAGGTCAGGCATCGCAAACGTCGATGGCCAACTCGAGTGGCGATCATCGAGCACGAGGGTCTAACCCCCACCGCCAGCCTCATCGACGGTCACGCCGGGAGCGGCGGCGCGTCGAGCGCGCAGGCGGGAGGCGTACGCCAGAGCGTCCCGACTGAAGCGCGAAGCGAGCTCGGTGAAGGCGCGGGCGTCCGCCTCGGGCCAGTCCGAGACGACCTCGGCGACCATCCGGTCACCGACCTCGTACAACTGGCGCGCCACCGTCGTTCCTTCCTCGGTCAGCGCGACGAGCACTCCGCGGCCGTCACTGGGGTCTTTGACCAGTGTCACCAGCCCGCGCGCTGCCAGCCTGGCCACTCCCTTGCTGATGCTCGGTGCCCCCAGGTCCAACAACCCGGCGAGCGCACCCGAACGCTGCGGCCCGCGCGCACCGATCTCCCAGAGCAGGCGCGAGTCGGTGGTGCCCATGTCCACACCGGCGCTGCGGACGATGTCTTCGCGAAAGGTCGACGACCACCACGTCGCCACCAGCGAGCTGAGCGAAGCAGCCAGCTCCACGCGGTAGGACGTGCGGCCCTGGGGGTCCGTGCCTGCCATTGACCGCACTCTAGCGACCTCATATCCTTTCCCGAGGAAATGATTGCTGGGCGACGGTGCCCGGCACCCATGAGGAGGTCCACAGTGTCTTTCCAGAACAAGGTGGCCGTGGTGACCGGAGGCGCCTCCGGAATCGGTGAGGCCACCGCCAGACTGCTCGCCGCACGCGGGGCCAGCGTGATGGTCGCCGACGTCACCGATGACGCCGGCGAACGAGTCGTGGCCGAGATCAAGTCCGCCGGGGGCGCCGCCGCCTTCCACCACGTGGACGTCAGCGATGCGGCTTCCACACAAGACCTCGTCGACCGGGCCGTCGCCACCTTCGGCGACCTCCACCTGGCGGCGAACATCGCCGGTATCGGCCAACCGCCCTCGCGCCTGCACGACATGGACGAGGCGGTCTGGGATGGCATCATGGGCATCGACCTCAAGGGTGTCTGGCTGTGCATGAGGGCCCAGCTGAACTACTTCCTGGCCAACGGCGGCGGCGCCATCGTCAACATGGCCTCCGGAGCCGGCCTGAAGGCCACCCCGGGCCAACCCGCCTACGCCGCTGCCAAGGCCGGTGTCATCTCCCTGTCCCAGCAGGCGGCACTGGAGTACGCCCGTGACGGCATCCGGGTGAACGCCGTCGCCCCAGGCCTGATCGACACCCCCGCGGTCGCGTCACTGCCGGCGGAGATCCGCGCCCAGTACGCCGCCGGCCAGCCCTCGGGCCAGCTGGGTCGACCCGTCGACGTCGCCCACACCGTGGCCTGGTTGCTCTCGGACGAGGCCGCCTACGTCTCCGGAACCACCCATCTGGTCGACGGCGCCTGGTTCCAGGGCTGATGCGGGCACATGAGGCCACCGCACACCCTCGACAGCACAGGGAGCGGCATATGAGCAGGACTTACGTCATCACGGGAGCAGCCTCGGGCATCGGGCGAGCCACTGCTGACCTGCTGCGCGAGCAGGGGCACCGGGTACTCGGGGTGGATCTGCGCGGCGCCGACGTGGACGCCGACCTCGCTGACTCCCAGGAGCGCTCGGCGCTGCGTGACCGGGTGGAGGACGCCGTCGGAGACGGCGGCATCGACGCAATCTTGGCCGTGGCCGGGGTGGCCCTGCCCTCAGCCCTGACGGTGCGGGTCAACCACTTCGGTGCGGTGGCCACGCTGGAGTCCCTCCAGCCCCTGCTGGCACGCTCGAGCGCGCCGCGTGCGGCGGTGGTCACCTCCTTCTCGGCGCTGCAGGACAACGACGCCAAGCTCGTCGACTTGCTGGACGCAGGTGACGAAGCCGGCGCCGTCGCCCGCGCTGAGCAGCTGGCCGAGCAAGCCCTGGGCCACCTCATCTACGCCTCCACCAAGCGCTCGATCGCCCAGTGGGTCAGGCGGCACTCGGTCACCGAGCAGTGGGCCGGCGCCGGCATCCCGCTGAACGGCGTCGGTCCCGGAATCGTGCTGACACCGATGACGGCCCCGCTGATGCAGACCGAGCAGGGCCGCGTCCAGCTCGCGGACGTCGTACCGATGCCGCTGCACGGACCATTCGAGCCGGTAGTCATCGCGCGGGCGCTGGCGTGGCTGACCAGCGAGGAGAACACCCACGCCACCGGTCAGGTCCTCTTCGTCGACGGCGGCGCCGACGTCGCCATCCGCGGTCCCCAGGTCTTCGGCCCCACCGCCTGACAACCGCGATGCGCCGCGGTGCTCAACGTCGTCGGGCTGGACTACGGCGAGAGCCGCTGTCTGCTCGACCAACGGCCGAGGAGTTCTTGTGGGTGCTCGACAGGCTCGTCGCCCTGGACGCCCGATGTCGCGAGGTCGTCCGGCTTCACACGGTGCTGGACGCCGAAGGGCTGTCCGAGAACCATCGATACCGGGGCGCACGGGCCCTCACCCCACGCGAGCAAACGATCAACCCGCCAGTTCGGGTGAGGTGGCTGCGCGCCCGGAACGCAGCTGCTCTGCGAACACGAGAGCGTCTCGGCTGAAGTGGGAGGCGAGCTCGGTGAAGGCGCGGGCGTCCGCCTCCGGCCAGCTCGGGACAACCCTGGCGACCATCTGGTCCCCGACCGCATAGAGCTGGCGGGTCACGGCAGCACCCTCCTGACTGAGCGCCGCGCCCCCCGCCCGTCATCAGGATCACGGACCTGCTTCACGAGACCACGCACCACGAGCCTGGCCACCCCCTTGCTGACACTGGGCGCGCCCAGATCCAGCAGCCCGGCGAGCGCGCCCGATCGCTGAGGACCTCGCGCACCGAGCTCCCACAGCAGGCGGGACTCAGTGGTGGCCAGATCTACCCCGGCGCCGCGGACGACGTCCTCACGAAAGGTGGGTGATCACTACGTCCGCACCAGCGAGCTGGCCAGCTCGACGCGGTAGGACGCGGACTGCTGCGGGTCGTGGCCAGCCACCGGCCGGACACTAGCGACCACCTATGCTTTCCCAAAGAAAACATCCCGAGCGGGCGGTGCTACGCGCGCAACCCCGGTCGGCCTCCCTCGGGATGTGCCCCTCATCCCTCAGGAGTCATCATCACCGCTACACAGTCCCCCGACCTGGTCGTCATCACCGGTGCCGGCAGCGGCATGGGCCGCGACATCGCCCTGGACCAGGTCGCCCTGGGACGCGACGTCGTCCTGGTCGGGCGCCGCGAGCAGCCCCTGACGCAGACCGCTGAGCTCGCCGCCCAAGCCGGGGCACGGCCCGGACGCTGCACCGTGGTGCCCGCCGACACGAGCACTCCCGACGGCGTGCAGCACCTGCTGAGCGCCCTTGACGACCTCGGCGGACGGCGCATCATCGCGGTGGTGGCCGCCGCCGGCGGACAGGGCGACTTCAAGGACCCCGGCACCGACATGCACCAGATCGAGCACGCCTGGGACCAGGCGATGCGCAAGAACTTCTACAGCGCCCTGCTGCCAGTGGAGGCGCTGCTGCCACGCATGCCCGACGGCGACGGGCGCATCGTGCTGATCTCCTCCACCTCAGCCCTGGACGGACGCGGTGGGCCCTACGCCACCGCCAAGGCCGCCCTGGCCGGTTACGGCCGCGACCTAGCCGTGCGCGCCGGCACCCGGGGCATCACCGCCAACGCCATCGCCCCCGGCTTCGTGGCCGCCACCGAGTTCTTCACCGCCGGCGGCTTCGGTGGTGCTGACTCCATGGTCGAGGGGGCAGCCGCAGCGACCCTGGTGGGACGGGTGGGCGCTCCAGCCGATGTGACGGCGGCGGTGCGCTGGCTGCTGGGGGCTGACGCGGGATGGGTGACCGGGCAGACGGTGGTCGTCAGCGGCGGCACCGACCTGGCCCGCTGATGAAGGTGACGGTGTTCGGTGCCCACGGGCGCACCGGACGCCACGTCACCACCCAGCTGCTGGCAGCCGGGCACCCGGTCAGGGCCGTGGTCCGCAGCGCAGCCCAGGTCCCCGTGGTCACCGGGTGGGGTGCCAGGGGCGTCGCGGTGGACCTCCTGCGCGCCAGCACGCAGGACCTGCGCGCGGTGGTCGCGGGGGCTGAGGCGGTGGTCTACACGGCCGGCAGCGCCTACGGTGCCTCAGCTGAGGAGGTGGACCGCCTGGACGGCAGCGCCATCATCGACGCCGTCGAGGCAGCAGTCAGCGAAGGCGTGGGGCGGTTCGTGGTGGTCTCGGCGCATCGCACCGATGAGGACTTCGGTCCGCCGAGCGTGGTGCGTCTGCTGCGCGCCAAACGGGCTGCTGATGCCCATCTGCGCTCGACCACGCTGGGCTGGACGATCCTGCGTCCTGATGCGCTGAACGAGGAGCCCGCGACGGGGACGGTGAGGCTGGACGAGCGGGTCCCGCACGGGGCCCTGTCCCGGGCGGACCTGGCCGCGGTCATCGTGACGGCGCTGGCTGGGCCGGGCTGGGCTCGGACCCAGTTCGAGGTGACCGGGGGGGACGTGCCCATTGCCTCGGTGCTGCGGGCGTCTCACCCTGCTGGCTGAGATGACACCGGCTCAACGCGGGCGTGGCGCTGAGGGACCGGTGACCGACACGCCTTGACATGTGCGCGAGGCCACCGACGCCTGTCGCGATCTTGTGCCTCAAGGGATCCTCGACCGGCACTCGGGCCCCGCCGGCGGCAAGCGCTGACTTGATCCGTCGCCTGCAACAGCAAGACGGCTGTAAGAACGGGCCGTGAGGCGGAACTACCGGGTGTCCCCCACGAGAGGAAGCCCGGTGAACGACGACCCCGCCGACCGGCTGACCCGCCTGTTCCGCGACCACTCCGCCCGCGTCCTGACCTTCCTGGGCCACCGCGGCGCCGGTGACGCCGCCCCGGATCTGCTCAGCGAGGTCTTCACGACCGCCTGGCGCCGCATCGACGCCGTCCCCGACCCCGCCCTGCCCTGGCTGCTAGGCGTGGCCCGCAACACCCTGGCCCACCACTGGCGCGCCCAAGGACAGCAGGCAGCCCTGGCCCTGCAGGCCGCGCATGCCGCCAGCCGCGAGCACCCCAGCCACCGCGGCGGCCCCGCCACGTTGGACATCGCCGACATCGTCGCCGAACGCTCAGCCGTGGTCACCGCGCTGGTCACCCTCGCTGACGACGACCGCGAGGTGCTCCTGCTGATCGGCTGGGACGGCCTCAGCGCCGCCGAGGCCGCCGCCGTCCTGGGGTGCGCTCCCGGTGCCTTCGCCGTCCGGCTTCACCGCGCCAGGCGCCGCCTGCAGCGGGTGCTGGAACCACCGCCGTGGAGTACCCCGACCGCGGCCACCCCCACAGCTGCACCAGCTCGCGGCAGCCAGCCATCTGGCGCTGCGTCCGCCCCTGCTGCTCGCCGTCAGGTCAGCGACCTGACCAGCCACATCCCCGTTCCCGCGTCCGTGCTCAAGGAGTCCTGATGCCCACCACTATCCCCACCCCCACCGGCCACGACGACGGCTCCGACGCCGTCATCGCACGACTGCTCGCCGCCCGCCCGGCCAGCGCCCAGGATGCGCGGGACTACCTGGACCTGCACGGCACAGGGATCCTCGAGGCGATCCTGGCCACCCCGCGCTCGACTGCGGCACAGCGCGAGGCGTCGACGGTCGAAGCAGCAGCCAGCGACACCAGCGACACCAGTGGAACCTCGATCCCGATCGACCGTGCCGACAGCACGAACAGCACCGTGACGCCGCTGCGGCACCCGGCCTTGCAGCGCCGCCGTCTGCGGCGAGCTCTCATCTCGGCCGCAGCGGTCGCTGCGATCGCTCTGCCCGGCGCCTACGTCATCCAGAACGGCTTCCCCGCGCCGTTCGGCCAGCAGACCACGACCGGGCAGTCGGGCCAGTCCGGGCAGGTGCTCGCCATCACCGATGACACCCGCGCGGCAGCCGTAGCACCGGCCGGCACCGTGCTGATCCAGCTGGCCTCGGCGGCGCTGCGCGAGCCGGTCACGCCGGTAAGCGCCACCGTCTCCTACGTGGAGCAGACCTCCGCTGCTCGTGTGGGCGACCTGTCGGCGCTGACGAGCAGCACCACCCAGTCGTGGAAGGCCCCCGACGGGTCCGGCCGCATGGTCACCAGCAGCGGCTCCACGGCGGACCCTCTGGCCGAGGCCGACGACTCCTGGGGGCCGGGGCAGTCCCCGGACGGCGGCGCGTGGGCCGCCGGGCGCCTGCGCGGCCTGGTGCTGGCGGACCTGTCGAGCGACCCCGCCCAGCTGAGCGTCCAGGTCCGTGACTGGGCCAGCCAGCAGCCCCCGATGGTGGGTGAGCGGCCGGGCACCGTCGCTAATGCTGAGCTGGACCTGCTCGCGGTGCTGCTAGCCGAGCCCAGCGCGGGCCCCGAGCTGCGTGCGGCGGCGTTCACGGTGCTGTCCGAGCGGTCCGACGTGGGTCTGCTGGGAGAGCACACCGACCCCCTGGGCCGGACTGGAACGGCGGTGGAGTACGACCAGGTCAACGGCGCGACCTGGCGGGTGACTCTGACGTTCGACCCCGCTACCTCGACCCTGCTGTCGAGTGAGTCGACGCTGGTGGACCGCGGGGGCATGGAGTGGCTGGCGACGGCGCCGCTGGGTGCCTGGTCGTGGACGGCGTACACGACCACCGCGATGGTCGATGCCGTCGGGGACACCTCGCCCGCAGCCGGCTAAGGCTCGTGGAGCCCGTCGCCGCACTCTTCGGAGTGCGGCGACGGGCTCTGACGGGTACCTGCGCTATGCCTCAGGAGCGGTTCGCAGAAGGACCCCTATGCGGCGAGGCACTGTTCCGTACCCCCCGATGTGGAACGCGCTGACCGGCGGTTCCCGTATGACCTGTCCGACTTTCGGCCCGGTCAAGGGGCGTCATGCGGAGATCGACCGGGGGATCGACGCGCGCTCCGCTCACGTCAACTGGGCGGTTGAAGACTTTTGACACGGGGAGGCGGACCGGCAAGGTGGTGCCTACCGGGCTTCGGGCTACGTCCTCAGCGACGAGTCGGGCGCGGCGATGCACCCCGAGGTCGACGCCGCGAGGTTCCGCCGCCTCGCCATGGAGTTCGGCGTGCCGGCGATCCGCCTGCACGACACGCGCCACACCAGCGTCAGCCTCAAGCGGACGCAGGGCTGGCCGGACCATCTCGTGGCCGCTTGGCACGGCCGCGACGAGGCGGTGATGCGCGCGACGTACACGCACTCCTACCTGGCTGATCTGCGCCCCCACGCCGACGCGATGCCGCGCCGGCCACCGGGCTCCGAGGGGGCCTGTCACCGCGCTTGTAACCGTTCTGTGACCGGTTGGCCCTCAGAGGCGTTCAGGGCTTCGGACGAGGGGGCATGCCTGCGGGCGGGCCCGCAGGTCAGCGGCACGAACAGCAGGCGCCCCCGGCTGGATTCGAACCAGCGACCATCGGATTAGAAGGCTGTACCGGGCCGCAGTCGGCCACGGCCCCTGGCCTGCGCGTTCACCGACTCTCCGCAGGTCAGAGGCCAGTTTGAGGGGCAGTGGTGGCAAGCGTTGGCAATGCCTGACAAGCAATGCGGAGTTGGCCCAGGTTGGCCGGTTGCTTAACGGCGTCGACGGGCCTTGCTGGTCTCGCTGCCGGTGTACGCCCCGCCCCACGGGGGCTCGCTGTCACCTGTCGCCCGCGCCCTGGCTCGCAATGCAGCCGCGTCACGCTCGTTGGGCGGGCTGACCGGACCCAGCCCATCGAACTCGCTCTGGGTGGTGCCGACGGGCCGGACGGGCTTGCCCATCTGCCGCTGGAGCGCGTACCCGGCGGGCCAGGCGGGGGCGGGCTCAAGGTTGATTTCCTGCTCGATGGCGTCGGCTCGCCAGTTGGCTGCGCTCTCGATGGCCCTGCGGTAAGCCTCGGGGTCGTCCACGTCACTCACTGCTCCTCGGTCCTCTCGGTGTCCCGCTCGCTGGCGCGCTGCGCCGCGACCAATACACGGGCACAGCGGATGAGGTCGGCTTCGGAGATTGGACGGCGGCGCGGATAGGAGACGACGACCGGCCGGGTGCCGCTCATGACGCTTGCCGACTCTGGCGCTCTGTGGCGCGCCGCTCGTTGCCAGCCCGGACGCGCTCGCGGTGTGCGTTCCTGCGCGCGTTGCTGCGCTCGGCTGGGCGCAGCCCGCCCCAGACGCCGTGTGGGTCTTCGAGTGCCTCGGCGTACTCGCAGCACTCCGCCTTCACCGGGCAGACCGCGCACGTCGTTAGTGCCCGACGCTGCTCTTCTGAGCCGTCGAGAGCGTAGAAGTCGCCGGGGTCGGCATCGACGCAAGCAGCACGGGCGCGCCAGGCCGGGTCGCGTTCGGCCGCCCTGGCGCGGGTCGCAGGCTTCGCGAGGATGGCGTAGCGGCGCTTCTGGCGCGCCGCCGCCTGCTCCTGCTCCTGGGCGATGCGCCACGGCTTGAGTGCGGCGTCGTCGTACTTCATCGCGGCCAGAAGCCGCCCGGCGTGCCGGGGCTGGACGCCGTGGCGCCCTGCACCCAGAAGCCCACCCCGCCGTCGAAGGAGACGTTGAGGTTCGCCTTGCCCCCGTCAACCTTGACGACGGTGCCGGGCAGTACGTCGCCGGGGGAGGGGTAGACGCCGTGGATGCCGGGACGGTGGAGGGGGTTCTGCGCTACGAAGCGCTTCGAGTCAGATGCACTGACCTGGTACAGCACGAGGTCGCCGATGGTTGCCATGCGAGCCAGGGTGCAGAACCGGACGCCTCGCGCGCTGGCGCGTATGCACGACCTCGCACGCGCTCGCGAGGACTCGATATCACCGCGACCGCACGCGGCCAGGCGGAGGCCTGCCGCTACTTCTTCTTGACGGCGCGCATGAGTGGCTTTGTGTTGCGGATCAAGTTGGCCTGCCAGCCGTACTGAGGTCTGCGCTCAATCAAACCTTTAGCCTGCTCCGCGGAGAACCCCATCGCCACCAGCCAACTAGCCTGCAAAAGTATCGTCAGAATCTCCGTCGCTCCTTGCAGGGCTCGAACGTCTCCTAAGAATTCATGCGCGGTCTGGAAACTGTGGGTGGCCACGTCGCGAAGAATCCGTACGCAGTCGCTCCAGCCGCCGTTGCCCCAGATGGCGTTGATGATTTGCCCAGTGTCCCGGTTCAATCTGACGAGGATGGCGGGAGCATTATCCAACGTCGGGTGTAGGGCGCGCCCGAGAGCCTCGGTCACTTGCAGCGTTCGTATGAAGTCCTCAACGTGCGATGGGGATGATTGCTCCCATAAAGACAGCGTCCGGTAGGCCGCGTAGCGACACTTTGAGACGGCTTCGAAGAGTAGCGGGATCTGCCGTTCATAGTCGAAGTCCTCGAGTCGGTGTAGATAGTCGTGCTCAGAGCGCGGTCGCTTCGGTGCGTCCGGCCGCGAGACACGAATGTTCACCCACTTCGTCGCCGGGTTGGCCTGTCCCCGTAGAGGCCAGTCACGGTTAGTCCCGTGCAGTGACTTGACTCCTACCGCCTGCCCCGACGCGGACGAAAGCAGCAGCAAGAGCGGTGGTATCCACTGATCAAAGATCTCATCGATAGCCGTTGGCTGCTCAAAGTCCAACATGAAGCGACTTGCTGACCGGAAGACCCTTTCGTGGGGCCAGGCGCTGACGCTCGGCGATGATGCGTCTACGAGACGAATGGTTCCGCCGGGCCGCTCTGCTCGGTACTTCGGTGGCCTCACGTACCGGAGTCGAAGTCCACTCGCGTACTCGTCTGGGGAAACTTCCTCGTAGACGGACCACCAGGTCCACTCGTCCTGATTGGTGAAGACAACCTCGACCTTTGTCAGAGCCAGTTGTTCCGCTTCGACATGCTCTCCCTCGATGGCGTAACGGGGCTCCAAGGTGACATCTTGTATCGGGCGAAGACCCGAGCTGCTGCGGAGCCCGGCCGAGCCAACCAGCGTGACAACGCTATTCATCAACATGCCATGCAGTAGCGCTGGTGGGTGCTCTAAGAGATCCTGCGCCATGCCGGGCAAGTCGCCGACCGTCCCGTGGATCCGAGCCTCTGCCGCACCGTCTGACTGCACCCGGTACAGGCCCGGTACCTCTTCGACACCTTCGCCAGAAGGAAACTCCCACCTAGCGGGCTGCCATTCGGTCTCCGTCACGCTGACAGAGTGCCCCCAGCCACTGACAGTCGGTCGCGATGCGCTGGGTTCGTGTCGCCGTCAGGTGACGGGTGCCTTGGTCTCGCTGAGGTCGATGACTGTGCTGTGCTCGCGGAGGAGCTGCTCGACCAACTCACCCAGCGGCTTCCCGTCGCGGGCAACTGCTTGGTAGACCTGGCGGTTGGTGTCAACGGCAAACTGAAGCCGCCTCAACTCGTCTTCGCGGAACTCGTCCTTCACCTTCTCAATGAGGTCCCACACCTGGCGGGTGCGGTCGTAGGAGCACGACGTCACCAAGGCCTCCGGGAGGACCGAGACCACCCGACTGTGCGTGCGTGGGTCGTCCAACAGCACACCGACGATCTCGTGCGCGACGTGGTACGCGTCCTCAGTCTTTAGCCCGATCTCTTGGGTGTCGCCCATGAAGCCGGTCTTGCGGTCGTCCGCACCAGGGGGGCGCACTGGCACGACTGGCACATCCCGACCCAGGGCCCAACCGACCTCCTGGTCGCACCACTGACTCGCCCCGAAGCCGGAGTGCAAGACAGCCACTAGCGCGTGGCAGGTCTGCAGACCCCTGCGGATCTCGTCTCGCCAACGCTTACCCGACGGGATGTCGTTGTGCGCCACGAACGACTCGATGCCGTAGTGCCTCAACACGGCCTGTACCTGCGCGACGAACTCGCGGTGATCGTGCAGGTGGGAGAGAAAGACGAAGAGGCTGGTTCCGGCGGGGGCAGGCGACGACTCGGGCGCGGCGTCATCGCCTCGGAGGTAGGAGAGCAGGCCCGGGAGATCTCCCGATGCGGTGCTCCTGAGGCACCGCATCCACCACGCCAGGTCGACCGTGTCCCAGCGGTCCGGCTCCCACGGCTTGAAGCCGAACTCCTCGATGATTACGTCTGCCTCAGAGTGCTCCCGCGCCAGCAGGCTCGCAGCAGCATCGTTCAACTGTCGCAGGCGCTCTCCCGGCTTCATGCCTCGATGATGCGGCACAGGCTGGACGCGATGCGTGGGGTTCGCGTCGGTCGAGGCCTCCACAATGCGTAGCGGCATGGAGGTCGTCCTGGTGGCGGGGCCGAGCGGCGGGCCAGGCTGGTGGGTATGGCACCGAAGGACATGGAAACGGACGGCAGCCCCGAGCAGATCGGGCTCGCCACCGTCTACCTCTGGCGCGAGGTGTCCGGGCCGCGCTGGCGCGACTCCGACCTCGCCTACCTGCTCGCGGAGAAGAACAACTGCCTGGACGAGTGCGTGGACGCCAACGGTGTCGTCAGCGCGAGCCGGGTGCGGCGCGTGGCGTGGGCTCTCGGGCGGGACCACCGCTACCTCCTCCACGACGAGCCGCCGCCGGTCACTCGCCCAGCACACTCGGGCTTCAGCGGCGGCCCAGTGGGCACTCGCCCCCGCACCGTCCTGGCCCGCAAGTCGCCGCGGGTGAACGCCGACGCCCCCGAGCACGCGCCTCGCCCGCGCCGAGACACCGGCGGTGGGCGCATCCCGAGCGACTACGTCAGCCCTACCTGACCCGTCCAGTCCTCGACCCCGGTGCCCGTAGGTGCCGGGGTCGAGACGTGCGCGGTCTGCTCGGACCCACACGCGGCGCCTGCCACCGCGGCGCAGCCCTTGACCGGAGTGGTCACGCGGTGGCCGGGCAGATAACCCAGCGCTCCACCAGCGTGCCAGCGCAGGGAGTGCATCTAGCACTCGACCCCGCCCGGCAGAGCCAGCGGACGGGGTCGAGACTCTCGCCGGTCATCGGGGCACTGGCGAGGTAGCCACGGACGAGAGGTCTGAGCACCCGCTGCCGTACCCCAACCAAGAGCCCGGCAGCGGGGCCTGCACCCAGCGTGCAGAAGTCAGCCGCTGGCCCGCTGGCGCAGCGGGACGACGTTGCTCGCGGGGGACGCCTCCACCTGCGCGGCAGCGCGCGCCGCGTCCACGCGGCTGCCCCGGCCTTGGCCGGACGTCGCGAGTCGGTGTGCGTACCGGTCGGTCGTCATCGCTAACGAGGCGTGGCCCATCTGCGCCTGCGCGTCCTTCAGCGAGGTGGCGCTGTCCCCGAGCAGCATCGCCGCGTGGAAGTGCCGCAGGTCGTGGAAGCGGACGGTGACCGGGTGGACCTTCTTGTCCATCGGAAGCCCGGCTGATCTTGCGGCGGGCTGGAACACCCGCCGGTAGAAGTTGCTGTGGTCCATCGGGTGGCTGACCCCGTCGGCGTCCTTGTGGCCGAACAGGTAGTCGGTCGGGCCGAGTCCGGCGGTGGTCACGTAGCGGGCCAGGGCGGAGGTGAGGGACGGCGGCAGTTCCCGCACGGTGCGTCGACCCGCTCGACTCTTCGGCTGCGTGAGCGCGGGCTTGCCGTCGAGGCCCTTCGTCAGCGCCTCACGTACGTCGATGGTGCCTGCGGCGAGGTTGACACGGCGCACCGTGAGCGCGGCGAGTTCGCCGGCTCGAAGCCCGCTGTAGGCAGCGGTCGCCACCAGCAGACCCCACCGCTCGTGGATGTATCCGGCCTCACGGATTAGTGACTCAACCTCGTCCATCTGCAATTCGTACGTCTCGGGGACGCCGACGGTCGGCTTCTCCACGTCGTGGCACGGGTTCGTGCGGAGCAGCCGCAACTTCACCGCCTCGCCCAGCACCCCTCGGATAACCGACAGGTGGTGCTTCACCGTGGACGGCGCGAGCCCTTCGGCCTGGAGGTCCGCGACGAACGTGCCGATGCGGTCGTACGTCATGCGCTTGACCGGCACGTTGGCGAACGGTGCGAGGCGCTTGCCGGTGAGGATCGCCTCGTAGCCGCTGTACGTGCGGGACCGGCGCCCGATCTTCTTCGCGAGCCACTGCTGCCCGACCTCGCCGAAGGTGACTTCGCCGCTGCGGCGGGGCACGTACACGTCATCGTCCACGCTCGCCTTGACCCGGCGCAGCACGCGGCACGCCTCGTCGTACGTCTCGTACGTGCCCTCGTGGGTGAGTGTCCCGTTGAGGCGGTGCATCACCTCGTAGCGGACGGAGAGGCCGCGCTTCGTCTGCGACTCCACCTTCCGCACACCCGGCGTGCGGGTGGCGCTGCGGACCTTGCTCATCGGGCCACCGCCTCTCGCGCAGCAGCAGCCTCGGCGTCGAGAGCTACGCCATTGAGAAGGCGGCGCACGGTGCTGGCGCGCCAGGCGGGCGCAGACCGGGTGGTGGGTACGCACTCGGCCGTGAGCGCACGCGCCACCTGCAGAGGGCTCAGGTCGGCGCTCAGGGCCACCACGCGGGCGACCACGTCCGGCGGGGTGGCGCGCGGGCGCCCGAGCCGCTGCCCACGGGCCTTCGCCGCTGCGAGCGCGTCCTTCGTCCGCGCGGCAATCATCTCCCGCTCCAACTCCGCGAACACCGCCAGCATCTGCGCCATCGCCTTGCCGTGCGGAGTAGACAGGTCCATCCCGAGGTCGAGGATGAGCACCGACCACCGCTGCTTGCGTGCCGTCTCCAGCAGGTCGGACGCCTGGACGACCGAGCGCGCGAGCCGGTCCATCTTCGCCACGACGAGCGCGGTGGCCTGGCGGGTGCGGAGCAGGTCGAGCGCGCGGGCCAGGCCGGGGCGGTTGCGGACGGTGCCGCTGACGCCTTCGTCCATGCACCAGTCCACGTCCCACCCGCGCCGAGCAGCCTCGTCAGTGATGCGGGCGCGCTGCGCGTCCAGCCCGAGCCCGCTGGCGGCTTGCTCTTGAGTGCTGACGCGGAGATACGCCACGACGCGGGTGCGCGTCGGCGCCGACGCAGCGGGGTCGGCGAACGCCGGGTCGGCCACGGGCGCCCAACGGGTAGGCGCGGGCGTCTGTGGCCGACTGCCGGGCCGCGTTCGGTCGGTGCTGCGGGCGGGGTGGGCGGTGGTGCTGGGCATGGCTGGCCTCCGTGGGCTCTGTGCCGGTGTCTTCCTCACTTATCAAACAGATGTTCGAGTGAGTTGTTCAGCCTCCTTCGGCGACGGTCTCCCGAACCCACCGTTTCGAGCTCACCGATGTCCTCCGATGGAGGCTTGCGCGGCGACCGCCTGTCGAGGACCCTGCGTCTGTGAGCAGCCTGGACGTGCAGCCCCCGGCACCAGCCCGGACGGCTGTGACGCTGCGGCACGTTGTGCCGGTGGTCGGCGTGACGCTGGCCGTCGCCTGGTTCGACCTCGTGGGCCTGGCGCTGCCGTACTTCGTGCCCGACCTCTTCGCCGTCACCGGGGATGACGTGTTCAGCGGGCGGCTCGGCCCGCTGGACCTCATCTGGCAGGGCGCGGGCGCCCTGTACGCCCTGGCCGCTCGCGTACTGCTGCTGCTGGCGGTGCTGCCGCTGGCCGCCGGGGTGGCGCTGTGGTGTGCCCGCTGCGCGGTGCTGGCGGCGCGCCAGGGCAGCCGACGGGTGGCCCTGGCCGCAGCCGGTGGCGCCGTCATCTGCGCGGCCCTGACGCTGGCCGTACTTGCACCCTTCGGAGGGACCTTCTGATGACCACCGTGGAGCAGCAACCGGTTGACACTGCCTGGCGTCCGGGCGTGCCCGAGGTGGCACTCCTTGGTGGCCTCGTGGTGGGCACCATCGCGATGTACGCCTTCGGCCAGTTGCTGCCGTGGTGGCAGAACGGCTTCGTCGGGCAGCCACGCGACTCCTGGTCCCTGGGCGCGCAGGATCCAAAAGACATTTGGCCGCAGACGGCCCCGCTCGCCGGATGGGTGGCCGCCGCCGGATGGCTGTCGCTGCTGGCGGTGCCGCTCGTGGCGTTCGGCGGCGGGCTGATGGCAGCCGCCGTCGCGCTGAACGTGGCGCGCCAGGGGCGACGCAGGCTGACAACGGTGGCGTGGGTGCTGGTGGCCGTGTGCGCCGCGCTCGCGGCGTTCCACTTCAGCCCGCTCGGCCAGGCGCTGACGTCCTGGCGCATGGACTGACGCACCGTCACACCTCCCCGTTCGGGTCGTCGTCGGCGTCGTAGACCACCTCGCCAGCGACGACGTCTCCGGGGTCGCGCTTCTCGTAGTTGTGAACGTGTGCGAGCGCCTCCTTACCGTTCTCATCCTCGAAAGCCACCGCGCCGTCACCGAGCAACTGCTCCCACGGCTTGAGCGTGACGCCGATCTCCAGTTCGGTCTTCGTGGTGAAGCCCGCGCGGTCCAGCAGGATGACCGCCGCCTTGAGCCGGTCAGCCGCGCTCACCGAGTCGTCGCGGAGGATGGACTCGACGGTCTTGACCGCCTCGTCTGCGGCCATCTGCAGCCGCACCTTTGCTTTGGCGAGCACCTGCGGCGCGCGACCGCCGTGCTTCTGGCAGACCGTCCCGCCCTTCATGGGTGGCAGCCGACAGGGGTCGCCGGTTCGACTGCTCCGCGCCGTGCAGAACACCTTCACCGGCAGTGGTCGCGTCATGGTCACTCCTTCATGCACTAGCTCGACTTGGAAGAACTCGGGGTACCAGCCCGGCGGGCACCCCGCCCACCAGACACCGCCCCCCCATAAAGGGAGGGGGCGTTGTGTCCGGTGCTGGCACCAGACACGGGCTAGGCGTACGTGTCTGGTGCTCTGGCCAGGGGAAACGCCAAATCTGTCTGGTGCTGTCTGGTGCGGTGTCTGGTGCTGCCCGCCAGCCCCCGTGTCTGGTGCTGTGTCTGGTGCTGCCGGGCACCCCGGCTAGCCACCAGTCGGCCCGTCGACGAGAAAGAACCGCGCCGACTTGGACCCGCCCGCACCGCCCGACGCCGCGTTGACCTTCCGCACCTCGTCCCGGGCGACCATCGCTGCGAGGCTGCGCTCCACCTTCTTCTTCTCCGCCGGGCTCACGTCGCGAGCCGCCTTGCCGTACGCGGCAGCGGCCAGTTCCAGGGCCGACGCGCCCACCTGGCCCGCGAGGCCGAGCGCTTGCTCCACGGTCAGTTCGGCTTCCACGACGGAGGTGCGCCCGTTGGCGCGGTCGTGCTTGAGCAGCAGCGGACGGATGCGGTTGTCGGGCTCCTTCACCTGCTTGAGCTCGATGTAGTCCTTGTCGGACTCGCCGCCCTTGACGAGCATCAGCACGGACCCGTGCCCGGCACTCAGCCACCGGCTGCCGAACACGTCGCTCAACTTGTCCGGTGCCTTGTTCTCACCGCTTGCCTTGCGCTGGTGGTGCAGCGTCACCCAGTTCACGCCACGCGCCACCACCTCCTGGATGGCACTGTTGATGCCGCTGCCAATCTCGTCTTTGCTGAGTCCGGCGTGGATGTCCTTGAGGCTGTCGGCGTGGACCTCGCTGATGTCGTCGCCGAAGGTGACGAAGAGCCAGTCCGCCAGCACCTCGGGGCTTCGCAGCACGTCCACCGGCAGCGGCCCGGACCACACCGCCAACTGGTCGTGCAGGCGCGCCCGGAAGCGGTCACCTTCCAGTACGGCGGGGAACAGGCGCGCACCAGCGCGGCGGGCCTGCTGCGGGCGGTCCATCGCGAGGTAGACCACGCGGCCTGTAGCCGGGGCGACCGAGTAGCCGAGCAGGCTGTCTCTCAGGCCGAGGCGGCAAGCGATGAGCTGGTGGTCGATGGTGCTCTTGCCGGTGCCGTCGTCGCCGGCGATCATCATCGGCTCGCCGCCCATCCAGAGCACGTCGCTGCCGTCGCCCCAGAGCACCGGGGCCTGCTCGGGCAGGTCCAGGAAGAACGCCGCACCGTCCACGAGCCGGGACTGCGAGTGCTGACCGTGGCGGGCTTCGGTCAGGTCCGCCTGGAAGCGCACCTTTGCCCGGTGTTCAGCATGGAGTCGCTGGTAGTGCCGCTCCTCCTGGTCCTCGGGGCTGGCGCCGGGGCTCGCCACAGCGTCTTCCACCAGCGTCCACGCGCGGGCCGGGTCCTTGAGCGAGCCCTGGAACCCGCTGTTGATGGTGTCTCGCGCCTCGTCGGCGGGGATGCCCCGCGCTACCGCAGCAGTGAGCAGCACGTCGCGCGTGTCGTCCTGATCGAGGTAGCCACCGGGGAAGTAGCGGGCGAGGTTGTACGCCTGGATGTTGAGCGTGTCGTTCCAGGTGCCGTCCTCAGCGGCGGCGAAGTCCTCCAGGCACGCCCTCAGGACGTCCGCCGCGAAGTCGCGCGGCGGCTTACCCACGCGCTTGCGGTCGTTCGGGCGCCAGGTCGGCCCGCCTGCGGGGCTGCGGTCGGCCGTGAGTGCCGCGACTACCTCCGGGGGCAGCGGGGCAACCGGCACATCTTCGTTGGCCCACACGTAGCCCTTACCGGTGTGCGGGTTGACCGACGGCGGCGCGACGGCGATGTTGCCTTCGCCGCGCGTGTCGATGCCGGGACCGAGCGCGCTCGTGGTCCCCGGCAGGTTGAGGCCTGTCTCATCTCGGAACCAGAGGTGGTAGCCGCCGCTGGCGGTGCGCGCGGTGAGGGTGGACACCCGCGGGCCAGGTAGCGCGGCGAGGGTGGCCGCGCCGTCCTTGTAGTCGTCGCTGTCCACGACGAACATTCCGCCGCTCGCGGCGCCGGTCGCCACGCCGACGGCGTGCCACCGAGCGCGGAACTCCCGCGCCCACTGCTCGATGACGTCGTGGTCCATCGTCGCCCGCTGGCCCGCGTCGCCGTTACGCCACTTCGTCAGGGGCCTCTTGACGTACTTGCCGGGCTCACCGTCCTTAAGGACGAAGGTGACCGGCAGCACCGCCCAGCCCTCTTCGGCGTATTCGTGCGCCGCCAGCACGACCGCGTCGAACTGCTCCTTGCTGAGCGCGCTCACGATTCGTCCACCGCGTTGCGGAGTTCGGCGATGATGTCTGCGGTCGGGCGGCCCCAGTCGACGGTGGTTGCACGGGCGCGGCGGTTCCGCAGACCCTCCGGCTGCACCACGGGCTCGCCCGACCAGAGGTTCACCGCGCCCGCAGCCTTCATCTCCCGGTAGATGCGGAGCAGGTCCTTCGGCGGCACCGGGAAGAGGCGGCTGCGGTCTTCCGCGAGCCACGCCCACCGGTACTCACGCGGGCGGAGGTGGTTCACCAGCAGCGGGATGGCGTAGGTGGCGTGGAGGTAGGCGTGCTCCATGTTGCCGCCGGTCTTCACCAGTTCCACAGCCAGGTCCCAGTAGAGGTCCTCGTTGTAGAACTGCGCGCGCTGCTTGATCTTGTCCTTGCCTTTGTTGAGCACCTTCTCCGTGAAGAGGAGGTGGTCCTGGCAGGAGACGCAGCAGCCGGGGTGCGCGTTCTGGGCGGGCTGGTGCCCGACGGGCTTTAGGTCGAGGTCGCGCCGCACGTTGAGCAGTGCCAGACGGAACGTCTTCCCGTCCCGAGTTTCCGTTAGACTATCGGTGAACATTCCGTCTCACTCTCACGGTTAGTAGGGGCGCTGGCCCGGCAGGAACTCCGAATTCCTGCCGGGCCGACGACTGTTAGATAGGCGAGGAGAAGTCAGGGCTGGACTTCTTCGGCCGCAAGTAGTAAGTGGGCCGCTCGATCCGCGGCATCTTGCGGAGGAGTCGCTCCGTGTACTCCACGGGCCGGATTGCTGCGTGCTGCTCGGCGAGTTCGGTCTTGGTCTCCAGGTCGTCCATCTGCTCCCGCAGGCGCCCCTCCCGACGGGCGAGCGCCTGGATGCGCCCTCGAAACTCGGGGAGGGTGATGTCGCCGAGTTCGTAGGCCGACTCTGCGTCCTGGTACGCACGAGCGACCTCCGCCCAGCCCTGCTGAACGGCTGCCGTCTGCTCGGCGATGTCCGCCTCCATCTCGCGCCCACGGGCGTCGTAGCGAGCGGTCAACTCGCCGTCGACGCGTGCCGTCTCGCTCTGGAGATGCGCCTGCTGGGCGAGGCTCTGACCGGGCAGGTTGTCCACGTAATCGCGCCACTCGGACGGCAAGCACTTGACCTCGTTGAGGATGTGGTGCGACATCAGGCGTCACCGCCAGCGGGGGCCGCGCCGGGCACGAACGTGACGGGGGACCCGTCAGGCGTGCCGGAGTCGTCCATCTTGGAGAAGTCCGCCTTGCCCTGGCCGTGGCGGAAGCCACCGCCCATCGCGCCGCGAAGCGCTGGGTACTTCTGGCGCAGTTCCTCGTCGCTCAGCGTGCCGATGGACTCCGGCGCCATCGGGTTGCGGCGGGGACGAATACCGAGCGCCTGCTCGACCTCCGCCTCGCGCTTGCCGCCCTCGACGAGTGCTTCCAGGGCGCTGCGCCCGCTCTTCTTGGCTGCCTGCTCTTCAGGGAATGTCAGAGGCTTCTTAGCCACGGGACTCCTCCTTCATGTGGGTGGCCGCTAGGCCGAGGGTGAGAACCTCCCGCGCCACTGACTGAAGATTGCTTCCCGTCAGGACGGCGAGGTGTTCGAGCTGTGTGTGCGTTGACTCGGTGACGGTGATGAAGATGCGTCGGGAGCCGATTGCTGGGCGCCCTCCGCCCCTCTTCACTTTCTCCGTCATGCGCTCGCCGCCTTTCGGTGTGCCGGTGTGGCCGGGTAAAAGCAACTGTGGCAGTAATTGCAACTAATCTGGGGCGCTCGTAAATGGGCATAACTAGACCCCAAAAGTCGAGTAGGTATGGTGAGCCGGCGACCGCGCCTACGGGGTCGCAGACAGCGCGGCAGCCGTGTGGCTGCCGCGCTGCTGTACGGCGGTCTGCGCGGCGCTTGGCCCGCCTGGCGGGGTGATGCGGTGGCGGGCCAGGGCTGCGCGGCGCGGGCTACTCCGGCAGGCCGAGGTCTCTCGGGTCGTGGTCGATGACCCGCAGCCCTAGCCGACGGAGCGCGTCCTTCGCCCGCTCGCCGTCCTCCCAGCACCAGCGCGGGTCGATCTCTAACCGCGCCTCGCCCGGCACCGGTGACACGCCCATGCGGACCACGGCGCCGGGCTCGGCGATCTGGTTGAGGTAGCGCGCGGCTTCGCGGAGGGTGTCGTCGCCCCTCCTGGCCCGGCTCACGCGGACCGCCGCGCAGACAGGTAGACCGCCAGGTCGCTCGCGGCGATGCGGACCTGCCCGCGCACACGCACGACGGGGAACGCCCCCTCGGCAATGAGACGACGGACGGTGGTCGTCGATGTGTTCGTGTGGGCAGCGACGCCCGCCACGGTCAACATCGGGGCAGGGTCCAGCCCCACCCGGTCCTTCTTCTTCGAACTGCTCACGGCTCACTCCATATCTGGCGGTGAGCCCCCTCGACACAACAAAGGCCAGGAGGGCACACGCGCCGTCTTGATGACGGTTCGTGTGTCATCCGTCCTCGCGGGTGCAAGGGCGGAGGTCTCCTGACCGGTGTGACACGGGCTGTGAAGTTGTGAGCCACAAGGTAGAGCGCCCGCCTCTCATCCGACAAGCCCTGACGGGGTAGTGGACGCGCGTGGCAACGGCTGGCGGCGCGTGGCCGGATTTGCCGAGTTGGCCGCGCCAGTTGGCCCAAGTTGGCCGATGTGAAAGTCGAGGATTGGGGCGGCGCGCCATAAATTGGCTCTGACCTGCGGAAACGCGGCGCCCCCGGCTGGATTCGAACCAGCGACCATCGGATTAGAAGGAGAACACCCTTCGTTCCGCTGAGTCTCCGCTCGTCGCTCCAGGTCTCTGAGCAGGCTTTTCGTCTCACGCCGCCGCGCGCTGGTCCCACCCCGTCTCACTCCGTGCTCGCCCCTCTCATGCAGATGTTGGCGCCACGTGAGCGCGAGACGTGCTCTTGGTCGACCTCCGCGCCCCCTGCGGCGAGCCCGCGAACGCCTGCTCGGAGGACCAATGACCCCTGTCCAGATCACCCCGCCGCACCCACCCGCGGAATCCCCGCCGGGGGAGGAGAACGTCCTCGTCGTCGAGGACCAGTTCTTCGCCCTCGTGCCCGAGTGGGTCATCGAGGCCGACATCCCCGACGGCCCGTTCCGGCTGTACTGCCTCCTACTGCGGTACGGCAACAGCTCCGGGGTCCGCATGCCCTCGCGGGGCACGCTCGCGCGGCGGCTGGGACGCAGCACCGACGCCGTCGACCGGGCCATGCGCGCGCTGGAAAAGGCCGGCTTCGTCGTCGTGCAGCACCGCCAGCGCTGCGGGGCGACGCTGACGAACCAGTACCACCTGCGCACGCAGCGGCCGGCGGGTGCAGCTGGGGACGACGGGGGCGGCTCTAAGGGAGGGGGCCGCACTTCTGCGGCCCCCTCTCCGCAGGCGCCGTCGAACACGCCGCCGTCGTCAGCGGTCGTGAGCAGCGCGTCGCCGGGGGCGTCGGTGGGGGAGGGCCGCGGATCTGCGGCCCCCCGCCGCACATCCGCGGAGGGGGCAGCCGCAGATCTGCGGCCCGACCCAGAGATCTCTACCCAGAGAAGTTCTCCTCCTCCCCCTCCGTCCCCCGCGCCGCCGGTCGCCGAGCGCGCCCTGCGGGAGGAGGAGGTGGAGCTTCTGACGCAACTGGGCCTCGGCTCCGCCGTCGGCCTAGACCAGATCGCCGTCCACTGCGCCGCGCTGCGTGCCGCACACGGCTGCGGCGCCACGCTGTGGAAGGGGCCGCACCTGTTCGCAGCCCTCCAGGTCGCCGTCGGCATCCGAGGCTGGCCGGCGCACCTTGCGACGGCGGCGCTGCTGAAGGTCGCAAAGGACCCGGCGACGCGCTCACCGATGCGGGTGGCGGAGGCGGGGCCGTGGTGGGACGAGGCCGCCGCCGACGTGAGCAGCTCCCAGCTCATCGAGGTCGATGTCGAGGCGCTCGAGGAGCGGTTGCAGGCCCTCGGTGGTGGACGCGTCGGGGTGCAGATGCAGGCCCGCGCCGAGCTGCAGCGCGAGGACCTGCCGCTGACCCGCACGACCGTGTTCCAGCGCGCCTGCCAGATCCTCGACCGGCAGGCGGCGTCGTGAGGCCGCCCGCTGTCGGCACCGCGGCCCTGCCGACATCGGTAGCGGCGGCTCCTGCTGAAGCTGGAAGGGCGGGAGCAAGATATGCATCTGGTACCCAGATGCGCCGACGCTGGCGCGCCGGGCTCCGCTCGCTGCGCATCGCGGGCCCCGGCGGGGGCGTCGTCGACCGGGCGCGGTCATCGTTTGCAGCTTGCGCCGGGCCGAGCAGGCGGGTGCTGTGAGCGCCGTCGCGCAACGCCCCGGCCGAGCGCGCCGGTACGCCAAGGCGCGTGACCGGCAGGTCAAGTTCCGCGCCACGGCTGAGGAGCACGCGCTGCTGGCGGAGGCCGCGCAGTCGGCGGGGCTGACGCCGTCGGGCTACGCAGCGGAGGCGGCGCTGGCGGCTGCACGGGGTGTGCGGGCGCCGTCGCTGCTGCCGGTGCGTGAGGCGCTGGTGGAGCTGATGGCCGCGCGGACGCAGGTGCGCCGGTTCGCGGTGAACGTCAACCAGGCTGTCAAGGCGCTGAACGCCACGGGGGAGGCGCCGGAGTGGCTGGCCACCGCCGTCGCCATCACGGATCGCGCCGTGGAGCGCCTGGACGGCGCGGCCGCTGACCTGGTGCGCGCGGCGCGGAGCACTCAGCGGTCGGCGGTGGCTTCTCCGCTGGCATTCAGCGCGCGGGAGGAGTCGTGATTGGCAAGGTCGTGCGCGGCAACGACGTCGGGGGGCTGCTGCGCTACCTCTACGGGCCAGGCCGCGCGAACGAGCACGCGAACCCGCACGTGGTCGCTGCGTGGGATGACGGCGTCGTGGCGGACAGCGCTCCGGGCAGGGATCCGCGGCTGAAGCGGTTGACGGCGCTCCTGGAGCAGCCGCTGGCGGCGTTGGACCGCCGGCCGTCGCCATCGGTGTGGCACTGCCCGCTGCGCACGGCTCCCGGCGACCGACAGTTGACGAATACCGAGTGGGCCGATGTGGCCGCTGAGGTATTGCACCAGACGGGCCTCGCGCCCCGCGGCGACGCTGGCGGGTGCCGGTGGGTCGCTGTCCGCCACGCGGACGACCACATCCACCTGGCGGTCACGCTCGCGCGGCAGGACGGACGTCGCGCGCGCACCTCGCACGACTACGCCCGGCTCGGAGCCGCGTGCCGCACGGTGGAGGAACGGTATGGGTTGACGGTCACGCCGGCCCGGGACCGGACGGCGCCAAAGCATCCAACTCGACCGGAGATCGAGAAGGCGGCGAGGCAAGGGCGGCCGGAAGCGCCAAGGCAGCGGCTGCGGCGTGAGGTACGTCGCGCTGCTCAGGCAAGCACCGATTTCGGCGGTTTCATGAGCCTTCTGCAGGCGGCCGGAGTTCAGGTACGCCTGCGCGGCAGCCATCTGGATGCCACTGTGACGACGGGGTACTCGGTCGCGGACCCGACGAACCGGACTGCAGCCGGTGACGTGATTTGGTTCGCCGGGGGCAAGCTGGCACCGCAGTTGTCCCTACCTCGCCTGCTCTCAGGTTGGGGCAGCGCGGATGAGGACAGCAAGACCGATGCGGCGAGGACCAGGCATTCTTCGGCCGTGGGGCCGGCTCTCGCGGCGGCTTCGAGGATCTTGGCGCAGGCAGAACGCGGGGACTACTTGGCCATGTCGGTCGTGGGCGTCGAGTCACTGATCAAGGTCGCCTCCGCCTCGCGGCGTCGGTGAGTCATCACGGCGGCTAGCGCAGGGCAGCTGGTGGCCGTCTGTCCGCTAGGCATGCTCGCCCTGGTTGATGCTCGGCGCCCTTCAGTGACTGGACTCGGACTACGCCCGACCACACCATCTCGCTGCACCGTCGGTCGAGCAGAGGAACGGTGCACGTTCTCATCACACGGCGTGCGGCCGGCTGTGGCAGCCTTGATGTCGTCGGGTCACGCCCCGCTGCGCACGGTGACTGGCTTCGAGCCTCAAGGTGCGGGCCTGCGCCTTGAAGGAGGTTGGATGGCTACACGGTGGCGGCAGTCTCGATGGTCGTCCGAAAGCTTCGGCGCAGACCGGTTGAACCTGCACCACCGTGATGAGCAGGCTGACGACCTCGTCCTTCTTGTCCACGGCCTCGGTGGTAGCGGGAAGGCAGACGGCACCTGGAGAGACATCCCCTCTGCTCTTTTCGACAGGTCCAAAAACCCTCTGGATGTTGCAATCTTCGACTATCCCACGGTTCAGCGCCGATGGCTGAACCCGGCGGCCGACCTTAATTTCTACACCATCCAGTTGGCGGACCACCTTGGCGAACTGATTGACGAGTATTCGTCTATAACGCTGGTTGGTCACAGCATGGGTGGCTTAATGATAAAATCAGCCGTAGCAAGGTACGCGCGCCAGAGGGGTCTCGAAGGGGAGCTGCTCAAAGTGCCGATGCCTACAATCGTGTTTATCGCCAGTCCTCTTGCGGGCGCGCCACTCGCTTCGGCCGTTCTTCCGCCGTTCGACAGGGACACGCGCATACTGAAAGTACTCTCTGACTGGGTGGCTGATCATAATGCTTTTTTCACTGACTATACTCGGCCATTGAATGTGGCTAGGACGATCGAAGAGATGCCTTTGGTGTTGCCGCAGTTCGCGATTGCAGGCGGCGCCGACAATTACGTACCCATTCAAAGCGCTTTGGCGGGCATCCCTAGTGCGCAGCAACTGCGCCTCGTTGCCACCCATACGGGCATCCTGGGGGAACCGGCCGTCCCCCTCTTCATTGAGGATAGTGTTCTGAGAAGAAAACAGATCGTTCGCCAAGAGAGAAGCAACTTTCTGCACTCTCACGCCGCTACCCCGCTAGGCAAGTCATCCGCATTGGTCTGCAAATTCCTCTCCGACCGCTCGGACCACGAGTGGGAGCGCCGCTACCGGGTCGTGTTAGCGGCACAGAGCGATACTCGCGCCATCGAGAACCGTGCTGATGGTCAGGCGGGCGGATTTGATGCCCTAGTTGTCGTTTTAGATCTATCGGATCCCGAGTGGATGACCAGTTTTTCGGCCGCATGTGACGTAGCCCGCAGCCCGGAAGGTGCAGGCTGCCTAACGGGATTTATTGGAGTAGGCGCGTCAGGGGTTGAGATAAAGCGAGAGATCTACCGAGAGGCCAGAAGTAGGCTTGGGGAGCTTGGGCGGTATTACGCCTTCCTTGGGTCCAATCTTGATGAAATTACCGAACACATGAATGCGATCATCGAGCTGGCTGCCGAGACTAGCCCGGCAGACCGCTCAGGAAACTCTGAGATCAGTCGCCCGCAGTTGGGAAACGCTGCCGCATCGAGGGAGTACTAGGCCATGACGTGCGTATGGCTAGCAGCAGTCCTGGAGCCCCGGTCGCTTGCTTCCCATCCAAACTTCTCGCGTGCCACATGGGACACGCGTCCGGAAGTTCGGCTCGCCAGCCGGTTAGCAGGTGAGCCCTGGCGATGGCGTGACCATCTACATTCGGGCGCCGAGGCCTCGAGAGATGAAGATGTAGAGAGTGCGCTCGCCTCTTTCGACGTAGTGACCCAAGAGCAAGCCGGTCGGCTCCTATTGACCCGGGCCATTCGTCCTGATGTGATGGAGATTGGCAAGGCCGTCCCATTTGGCCTCATCTCCTTCGCGGCCTTGGCGGAGCTCGAGGACTACGACGCAATTTTTGACGGCTTAGGGATGCTCTTGGATAGAGTCACTCGAGAAGCGGCTTCCGAGCAGGCCCCCATATTCAAGGCGCTCCTTCATCAGCAGCGAGCGCTTCGTCAGAAAGATTTGCGTCAGGATTTCGTGGCTTCAGTGGAGGCGGCCGTAAATGAGTTGCGTGCCTTCAGCCCTTCTAGCTGCGAAAAATTTGAGACTGCCCCCGCTGTGGCGATGTCATCCGTCGAAGTTTTGCGCAGAGTCAAGAGAAACGTCGAGGTAGCGGCTTCTGCGATCCTCCCGCTTGACTTGGGTGACAAGCCGCGCAAGTCAAAACTGCCTGACAGCTTCGAACTCTTGAGGCGTCCGGGCAGCCCTCTTGCCGTCGCCTCTGACCGTCAGCGAGCCTCACTGCTTGACACGCTGCTTGAGAAGGCGAGCCTTGAGCCAACCGTGATGGCCGACGGTTGGCCGATTGATAATGACCTCTATTTCATCAATCTGCAGCATGAGTTCTACGGTCATGGTTGGGTTTACGGAACCCGCGAGCACGTGGCGCAACTACGCCTTCTTGCAGGAACATCGGAACTATCTCGCGATGTCATCGTGATGCTCCGTCAGTCGCAGAACCAAAAGTTGTTGGAGCAGGTGCTGGAGAGGATCCGGCAGGTAGGTCCGCTTGGCGCCCTGGCAACGGACGCCCGTCAGGTTCTGGAAAGGCGACTGGGAGTCGATCGGCTCACCGTGCAAGAGCTGTTGGTTCTGGAGGCTGCCGCCGAACTGTTGTCGCCCCCCGAGGCGTCAGTTGCGTTGGACGCTGTGATCGGGCTCTTGCGGGCAGGGGGCCCGTCCGACCGGGCTGGCCATTGGTCTGCGCAGGTCATGCGTCAAGAGGTGGCTTGGCGCGCGGCTTGTCAACTGGCGAACGCTTGTGGTCGAGAGTATGAGACGGTCGCGTTCATCCTGCGACAGGCTCTCGCTTCGGGCTCGGACGACCAATTGCTTGACAGATCTGTCGCCCGAGCGCTTGACGGGATTGCTTGGGAGGAACCTCTAGCCTCGGCGTCGGGTGAAGCTTTCGACGAGCTCCCCTCGGTTGAGCTACCTCTCACAAATGAGGTTCTCCGAGGGGTGACCTCGCGCATCCCATCGTCGACAGGTGCACCTCCAGAGAACTTGGAGCAGGTGCGACACGAGTTGAATGATGTAATTCAGGGGCGCCTGCCCGATTTTCTTGACGTTGACGAATCGGTCAGAATTGTGGGCTTGGCACTCAAGCAGGTGTCGACCGACGCGATCAGTGGCAAATTTTCGTATGGCGGCGCTGATGTCGCTGAGCTCGCTACCGGTTTGATCATCCATGGGGGTGCGGAGGAACTGTGGTCCTCTCTGTCTGAGGTTCTTGGCTCTCCGCTAATACCGCATCTCTTGAAGCGGAATGCATTGACGAGGCTTAGCGAAGCGACTGTCGCTGTACCGCCGGATATTCTGCAGAATTTCATTGTGCAGGGAGAAGCCTTGGTGCAGGGGAGCCCGCTCGGGCCACGTTGGATTGGGGATGAAGTTGTACCCTTCCCTGCAATGACTCGTTTTCTCGGTCGATACCGCTGCCTGGAAGACGGAAGGTTGGTCAGCTTGACTGCACAACTATCTGCGCAATCGGAGATAGTTCCTCGCCGCGAGGCGGCTCGGAACATCTCCTTCTTTGCAAGAGTGCGGCAGGACCTGGATCTATCAGGTCTAGCGTTGGCGCTCTCGGTGGACTCCGATCTTAGGATCCGGAGTCGGTCTGCGGTTGCTATGAATGTCTACGCAATGAGCAGTTCAGTTTACAAAGCCTCCCTCGAGGAGGCTCTTGATCGACTTCTGCAAGAGGATGGTTTGGAAGCTCCTATGTGGATGTTGTCGGCTTTGCGGGAGTCTGACCAGTCATTGAGCGAGAGTGTAAAGATTCGCGTCGCCCACCTAATGAAAGGTCATCCCTCATGGGTCGTTCGCAAATTGGCTAGGTCCTTGTTGGCTGCCTAGTGATCATCGTGATATGCGGCAGTGTTGTCAGTTCCGATCCTCTAGGGATGTCTCTTTCTCGTGTCGATTCAAGGAGCATGCGGAGAATGGTCCGCGGGCGCTCAATAGGGTCGTCAGCTGCGGGTCTAAGAAGTTGTGGAACCACGTGGACATCCCGAGCGCTGGGTCGCGTCGTAGAGCTCTCCAAGAGCACCACAGGGCGTCCAGGCGCACCACGGCCTCGCGGTGTTCTCGCCACTGAGAGCACCACCGGAATTCCCCGCCGAGGGGTCGGGAGAGGGTGGCGCAAAAGTAGTCTCTCACCCATCGATCCAAACTCGGGTAGTCGTCGTCGCCGGTTACTGTCGCGCTCGGACGGCCGCCAAGACCCGCGTCGACGAGCTCACCCTCGTCGGCTCGCAACTCCAGCCGCGCCAGCCGAGCTTCGACCTCACGCTGCCACCGCTCGTTGCTCACACCGGTCATAGATCGCCACGCCGAGTTGGTGCCTCGTAGTAGGGCTCCAGGCGCACCTGCGCGACCCGCATGCCAGTCGCGAGCACCAACGCAGTCCCCTTCGTCATCGCCCGTAGGTCCTCGGGCGGAAGAAGTCGCTGGCGCCGCAGAGAGGTCGTCACCGATCGCGAGGCGCGCTGCCGACCGTCACCGCTGCCGTCGGCGTAGGACCGCACCGCCACGTCGTGCTCACCCACCAGGCGGCTGACGTCCTCGGTGAACCTCGCGTCGTCGATCCCCGCTCCCACCAGCTTCACCGTGGCGGCCGACCACAGCGAGTCCATCCCCGCCTCGCCCCAGACGCGGACGCCCTGCCGGTAGGACTGCAGCACCGTCAGCGGCACCACGCCGCGCGACCCGAGGTGGGAGTACAGGTCGGGGAGGTCGGAGATCTTGCAGATGTTCGCCGCCTCATCCAGGACGATGACCAGCGGAGGGTCCAGCCGCGCGCCGGCCGAGCGCTCCGCGGCGCCGATGCCGTCGTGCATCAACCGGTCCACCAGTGCGGCCACGAGCGGGGCGGCGGTCCCGGCGCCGTTCTTGGACAGCAGGAGCAGCGTCTGTCGCGAAGAGACGAACGCCGCGGTGTCGAATTCGGCGCATTCCGTGGCGCCGCTGATCCGCGGCGGCACCAGCCAGCGCATGATGACCGGGTCCCGCAGCGCCGAGGCCGCGGTGCGCGCCGTCTCGTAGACGCCGTCGCGAGTTTCGACCGCCCCGTTCTGCCGACCTACGACCGCAGCGGCCGCCGCGTGATGGCCGTGCGCGCGCAGGAGGCTTGCCGCCGTCGGGACCGCGGGCTCGGTGAGCCACTCGTAGACCTCCGGCAGCGATCGCTCCGACAGCGCGGCCGCCAGCAAGAGGTTGGCGAGAAGGTCGTGGGCGGCGCTGGACCAGAAGTCGCGCCCGTCCTTGTCGCCGCGGATTTCGGTGATGAAGTGCCCGGCCAGCCGGGTCGCCTCCTCGACGTTCGTGACCCCGCGCAGCGGGTCCCACCACATCGACTGCGACTGCCCGGTGACGCCCTGGGGGTCGAAGACCCACACCCGCTCACCGGTAGAGGCGGCGCGCTTTGCGGCGGTGGCCTCCCACAGGTCCGGCTTGATCGAGGTTGCCAGCACCGGGCCGGGGGCGTTGCGAACAATCGGTACCGTCAGGGTCGTCGTCTTGCCAGCCCGGGGAGCCATCACCGCCAGCAGCACGTCCTCCCACGATGCCCGCAGCCGCGGACCGCGCGGCATCAGGACCCCCAGCGCGAGACCGACGTCGTCGGCAGCGACGTCTCGATCCGCTCGATCCGCCAGCGAGCGGCGCAGACGTCGAGCCCGCTCCTTCGCGGGAGCGGGGGTGAGCGGCGCTACCTCGTGCGCCTGCGCGAGCCCTTCCACGGGCGCGAGCAGCCGCCGCCCCAGGACGGTCAGCGCGCACCCCGCGGTCGTCACGACGGCGACGAGCAGGAGCGCCAGGACGATGACGGCCCAGGTGGGCGTCCCCGGCCACACGGCGTCGACGCCGCCGTCGATGAGGCGCCGCACGAAGTCGACGCCGAACGGTGGCGAGACCCACCCGTTCCCGGCGAGCCAGGACGCCGTCGTCCCAGCCAGCCGCACCAGCCAGGCCAGCCCGACGACGCCCCACACCACCCCCAGCAGCGTCATCGGCAGCCCGAGCCCGGGTGCTGCAGCACCACGGGGCTCCAGCACCCGCCCCATCAACGGCTCACAGGAAGAGCGCCGGCTCGTCGACCGGCGTCGGGCGGCCGGTGGGGCGGACGGCGCTGTCGGTGTCGTACAGCCGGGCCTCGTCATTGACGAACTCCAGCTCCACAGGGATGCCGACCCGCTGCCCGGTCTTGATGAGGTACTTCCCTCGCCCGGGGTGGCGGGCTCCGGCCTGCCAGGACTCCGGCGCCGACCAGGACGCGACCATTGCCCGCTCCTTGTCCGACAGCGGCACCACCGCCGAGACCGCGTCCAACTCCCGCGGCGGCAGCCCGGCCAGCACGGTGACCGCGTTGCGCTCGACGAAGCCGCGGGCCTTGGCCCGGTCCTCCTCGGTCGGCAGCGCCGAGAGGTCGTCCAGGGAGTGCGTCGCCATCGCGTGGGCGACGTCGCGGCCGCGGTAGACGCGGGTGAGGGCGTCGGCGTGGTCGACCAGACCGGGTGCTCCGCGCAGCGCCCGCCAGAGCTCGTCCATGACGGCGAAGTACTTGCGCCGCGGCGCAAGCCCCGCCTCAGCCAGGGCGGTGGAGGCGTCGATGGTGGCGAAGCCGTAGGACCAGGTCGACAGCATCGCCGCGGCCACCAGGGTGTCCCCGGAGGCGGCGACCGCGGAGATGTCGACGCTGACCGCCGGGGCCTCCAGGTCGATCGGCTGCGTCGTCGGTCCGTCGAAGACGCCCTTCAACGACCCCTCGCACAGCAGCGCCAGCGTCTGGCGCAGTTCCTTGGTCTCGGCGCGGTAGGCGTCGTGGTCGTCGAGCTCGGCGGCGGTGACGAGCCGGTCGGGCCCCTCACGGACGACCTTCAGTACCTCGGGGATGGTCGGTGACATCTCGCGGCGCTGCGCGGCGGTCATCCCCGCAGGCAGCCGGCCGCGGGGTTTCCGGTCGGTGAGCAGGTCGACGGCTGCGCCGAGGACGACCTCTTCGCCGTTGGTCATCCCTCCGTGGCGGCGCACCAATGAGCACAGCGCGAGGGTCGCCGACAGGCGCCGTCCGCGGACCTCCATCCGCAGCCGGTCAGCGGCCTCCCCGCTGAGCTGGCTCAGGGCCGAGCCCAGCGGTCCGGCGTCCAGGGGGTTGATGCGGTCCAGACCGCGGCCCACGCGGATGACCTGCCCACCGGCGGCCTCGACGATGGCGGAGTAGTCCGGCTTGAGGTCGCCCAGGAACAGGGGCCGCACGCCGAAGGCCATGAGCCCGCGGGCCAGGCGCTTCAGCGCCGCGGACTTGCCGGTCCCGGGCTGGCCGAGCAGGGTCAGTCCGCGGTTGGTGACCAGGCCGGCCTCGAGCCAGGCGAAGGGGTCCAGGCAGACGACCTCGCCCCACATCATGTGGCGCCCGAACGGCACCCCGACCGACGGTGCTCCGGAGCCGGCGACGAAGGGGAACAGGCCGCAGGCCTGCACGGTGGTGGCCTGGTACTCCGGAGCGACCCCGGCGTGGGCGAGGCGTCCGGCGCCGCGGTCGCGCCAGCCCCAGGCGGGGGCGACGACGTCGGGCAGCACCGGCCGAGCTGCCGCGCGAGCCACCCTCGTCGTCGTCCTGCTCTCACGACGATCGGTGCGGCTCATGCGAGCACCCGCCCGGCGACGTGCGCGGGGTGCAGCCCGGCGGGCAGCGTGGTGGCGAACCCGAGGGCCTGCGATCCCCACAGCCGGCGCAGCCGGACCTTGGACTGGTCGGCACGTGCCTCGGTGTCGGCGATCGCGGCGGCCAGTGCCGTGTCGTCGTCGCCGTCCAGCACCGTCGTGGTGACGTACAGGCTCATCAGCACGACCCCCGCTCCGAGGGCCTCCTCACGGGCCGCGGCTACGGCGCGCTCCCGGTCGGCGATGTCGCGGGCGGTCGCGTCGCGGCCCTGGCTGCGCCGGTAGGCGTCCCGGAACGCAGCGGCGTTGACCTGGCTCTCCAGCACGCGGGCCGCGGCGCCAGCGGGCAGCGGGCGGAACAGCAGGGTCACGCGGCGCGGGAACCGGCCGGGGGAGAGGAGGCGGGTGAGGACGTTGGCGGTCACCTGCTGGCGGGGTGCTTCATGCCAGGCCCAGGAGACCGACGTGCCGGAGTCGTGGCGGTAGGTGCCCCAGCCGTCCTCGGCGGCCACCGGTCCGGCCTCGCCCCAGGCGAGCAGCGGGCAGGTGCCTGCGCCGGAGGTGGAGGGCAGCGCCTCGTCGAGCAGAGCGTTGACGTCGCCGCGGCTGGCGGGGTCGAAGGCGGTGCGCACCGTGCCGGCGAGCTCGGCGGCACTGGCCCGGCCGAGGACGGTGACGCCGCACTCCCCGAGCGCGGCCTCCATGCCGGTCAGGGCGCGGGCGACCTCGGCGGTGCGGTCGGCGAGATCGGGCAGCCGCTCACCCGCGCGCGAGGGGTCGAAGGTGATCGAGACGCGGGTGTCGACGTCGGCGGCCGCCGCGGGGGAGCGCAGGATCAGCTCGCGCAGCAGGGCGAGGACGTCGGCGGGTGCCTCAGGGTGCAGCCTTGAGGCGACATTGCGGGCCAGCGTCGAGCCCGGCTCGGGTGCGGTGTCGACGGTGACCGCGACCCACACCACGAGCGGGTCGAAGCCGCGCGAGGCCAGCCACGAGTGCCAGGAGGCGACCCAGCCGTCGGCGGCGTCGCTGTCGACCAGCCACGTCGAGGACGACGCGCAACGCAGCGTGGCGGTGAGCATCCCGGAGCGCTCGTCGTGCACGAGCCCGAACTGCCCCCCGCGGCCGTCGGCCACGGACAGCAGCCGCGTGGTGGCCAGGGCCCCGGGCAGCTGCCAGGCGGAGGGGTGCTCGACGACGACACCGGCGCGCAGGCTGGTGTACCCGCGCATCCGCGCCCAGGTGAACTGCCCGCGGCGCAGGACGACGTCGGTCAGCGGTGCCCCGTCGAACCGGGCCACGGTCAGCGCTGCCACGAGCACGCAGGGCAGGGCGACGACGAGCCCGGCGCGCACGGAGGTGCTCAGCGCGAGCAGCGGCAGCACGATGCAGGCCAGGACGACGGCGGTGGCGACGGCGCCGAGGCCGAACAGGCCGATGCCGCGGGTGCGGCGCCAGCCGCCGTAGGTGCGTGGTGGCTGGGCCGCTGACGTCGAGGCCATCGAGGTCGTCGTGTGCGGGCGCGTGGCGGTGGTCGTGCTCATCGGTTCTCTCCTGCGGACGTGGTGGTCATGGCGCCGCCTGCGGCGTGGCTCGCGGCGACGGTGGCGTCGTGAGCGCCCTTGGCGGCCGCGACGCCGGCACCGGCGACCCCAGCTGCCGCACCGGCTCCCGCGGCAGCGCCTGCCGAAGAGCCGCTTGCCGCCGTGGACGCAGCACCCGCGCTGGCACCGGACGCCGTCGACGACGCCACGGTGGTTGAGGCGGCGCCAGCGGCCGCGCCGCCCGCGCCGCCACCAGAACTGCCGGGTGTCGCGTAGGCCGACGTCGCGGCCGGGCCGAGGTCGGACTTCATCTGGGTCGCGTGCGCTCCCGCGTCGCCGCCGGAGCCGGCGCCCATGCCGCGCAACGCCGAGATCCCCTGTGCACCAGCGGCGGCCAGGGACAGCGTCGTCGACAGGCCGCGGTTCGGGCCGCCGCTGTCGCCGGTCGCCCAGCTGAAGAACCGCATCAGCACTGGTAGCGCCACGACGCTCATCACGATCATCGACAGCCCGACGATGACGGTGCGCGGGTCACCGCCGTTCGCGATCGTCCCCTCCGGCCCCGCGGTCATCCGCAGTGCGACGGCGTACACGAGGGCGGCGACGGGCTTGTAGGCGATCAGCGCCAGCATCCAGGCGAGCACCTTGCCGAGCCACGGGCGTCCGTAGCCGGTGACGTTGCCGGCGGCGGCCAGCACGAGCAGCCCGGCCAGGACGACGACGGCGCCCTCGCGGAACATCATGAGCACCGCTTGGACCAGGCCCGCGATCATGACGAGCAGCCCGATGACGATGGCGGCGCCGGCGGAGTTGATGCCCTGCAGCCCAGCCAGGCTCACGAGGCGCTCGACGACCTGGCCACTAGCGGCGCGGTCGAGCACCCAGGAGGAGAAGTCGTCCCCGGCGCGCAGGGCGAGCGTGGAGCCGGTGATGCCGATGGCGGCCCACAGGGCGAGGGTCACCAGGCCGCGGCCGATGTCCAGGAGCGGGTCCAGGCGGTGGGTGATCGCCATCCGCAGGCCCTGCCAGGTCACGCCTGCGGCGGCGATGACCAGGGAGAGCCACCAGACGTCGTCGCGGATCGCGAGGGCGGGGGAGTTGGTGACGTCGATGGCGGGTACCTCGACCCACCAGCCGATGGTGGTCTTGATGACCCAGGTGGCGCCTTCGCGCATGGCGTCGGCGAAGGAGTTGCCGAGGCTGGCGGTGGCGGCGTCGGCCACGGCACCGATGACGCAGCTGGCCGGGTCCAGGACGTCGCACGGCATCAGTCGTCACCGCCCGTCGGGGGCTGGGCGGGGTCGAAGAGCGTGAGCCCTGCGGGGACGTCGGGCAGCTGGGTCACCACGCTGTTCCAGGTGCCAGCGCTCGGGGCCAGCAGGCGCCAGTCGTCGCCCTGGCGGGTCATGACGACGTCGACGCCGAACACCTGGGGCGCCCCGTCGGCGGCCGCTGACATCAGGACCAGCTGCACGTGCCGGTTGCCCTGCGGCAGCTGCTCGACCTGGTAGCCGAGCAGCGTGGCGTCGCCCGGGGGCAGGGGCTGCCCGTCGCGCAGGCCGACGGCGATGCGGGCCTCGGCGTAGTCCTTCTCCACGGCGACGCTCAGTGCCTGCTGCGCCGGACCGGTGACCTGCTTCTCCAGGGCAGGGCGGAAGGTCGCCGAGCCGACCGAGGGGCCTGCGGCGTAGGAGATGTGGACGGCGGCGAGCACGGCGCCGAGGTCGCTATAGGCGTACCCGACGTCGAGCGGACCGTCCTGGCCCGCCGGGCCAGCGGTGGCCGAGACGGGCAGCGGGGTGCCCTGGCGGTCGACCCAGGTGAGGTCGCTCGTCGAGGACGGCGCCGGGGACTGGTTGCCTCCGTCCGGCGCTGCGCTCTGTTCGGCAGCAGGAGGGATGCTCCCGCTGCTCTCGCCGTCGCGCAGGACGTTCCAGGCCGACAGGGCAGTAGCCGGGAAGACGACGGCGATCACCGCGAGGACGGCGATCTGTGTGCGCCGTCGCCGGGTCCGCTGTCGGGCGGGGTCGTGGGCGCGGGCGTAGGTCACCGAGCCGGGTCGGTGGGCCCCGGGGGTGCGCCGTGGTGGTGGCACGAGCGGGGTGGGCACTCAGACCACCGCCCCGACGATGGCGGCGGAGAAGGCGATGACGGTCAGGCCGCCGAGCACCCACGGGATGCCCGCGGCGCCGTCGGCGGCGACGGCAGAGCGGTTGCGCCGCCCGATCATCATCATGATCGCGCAGACGAGAAGGCCGGCGACGCCGGCGACGAGGCCACCCCACTTCAGCCAGCCGAGCAGGGTGTTGACCGCCTCGCCGAGCCCTGGTGGGGCGACGGGCGCGGGGTTGGGGATGGCGGCGGTCAGCAGCCAGCTCATGCGGTGGCTCCCATCTGCTGGCGTCGCTGAGCTCGGCTCGTAGCGACGGGTACGGGTTCGACGGCGGCCACGAGCCGCGTGACGGCCTTGGCGTAGGTGGTGGAGGGGCTGCGCTGGTCGCTGGCCTCGTAGCGCCACCGCTGGACGTGCGGGACCTCGGTGATCGAGGCGATGAAGACGCTGAGCGCGCGCACCCGGGCTCGGGCGCCGAGGGGCTCCTGGCCGCGGCCGTCGCGCACCAGGGCGAGGTGGATGGCGGGCGCTGACGTGACGCTGCTCAGGCGCCGCACGGCGTGGGTGGCGGCGATGACGCCGTCCACGGTCGCCGCGGCGACGACGACGCAGTGGGCGGTGCCGTGCACCGCGACGGGCGTGAGGTCGACCTCGCGGTAGGTCTCGGGCAGGTGGACGGCCAGGGTGCTGGCGCCGCTCCCGCCGTGGGCGCTGACCAGCACGACGTCGGTTGTCGTCGGCGTCACTGAGGGCGGTTCGGGGCGGTCGGTCGGGCGGGTGGCCGAACCGTCGGCGGGTGTGGGGACTGGTGGCGCCGCGGCGTCGGTAGCCGCGGTCGTCATCACTGTGGTTGTCACTGGACAGACACCTCATTCACATGAGTTGATGACCGGACGCTACCTCGCCACTACGGCGATGTCACGCGCCCCGAGTCGCCAAGGCCAGCAATCACCGCTGCCTGTGGATGACGGCTCTGACCTGCCCACCTGTGGACAACTCCTGTGGAAGACGAGGCCCCGCCATGACGACCCCCACCACTTCCGAGACCGCCGCGCTGACCGAGAGCCCAACCGCCGAGGCCGCGCTCGAGGCCGCCCGTCAGCTGCTCACCGCACTCGTTGAGCACGCCCGCACCGAGGGGGAGCAGGCCCGCGCCGAGGTCGCCCTTGCCCACCTCGACGACGTCTGGCCGCTGCCTACGCCGGTTGAGCCCGCGGATGTCGACGCCCGCGGCGCCGTCCGGCTCGACGAAGCGATGAGCGCCCTGGTCAACGTCGTCGTCACGGCTCGCGACGCCCAGTCACGAGCCCGGGGCCTGCGCGCGCTGGAGCTGCTGACGTCCACCCTCGACATGCCCGGCGACGTGCCCAGCGGCCAGCCGTGAACGTCGCCGACACCCTCGGCGACCTCACCGGCCAGCTGGCGCAGCTCTACGCCCAGCGCGGCCCGACCGTGGCGAACGACCTCGACGTCGATGCCGCCCTCCACGGCCGCTCCGCCGTCATCGCCCTGACCCGCGACCTGCTGTTCTGGGGCACCCGGCTGCGCCAGGGCACCCGCCCGACGCTGGTCGACGCCGAGACCAAGCCCGCCAACGGCCTCGCGTGGCACCTCGACCGCCATCCCCTCCCGGCGGCGACGCGATCACCGATGGACGTGGCGCAGCTGGCCGCACCCGGCTCACCCGCGGAGCGCTGGGAGCTGATCGCGACCCAGGCGAGCCTGGTGCAGGCCCAGTGGGACACCAGCCTGAACAAGCCCATAGGGCCAGCGGTGAAGACCGTCGTCGCCGACGCCACGGTGCTCGCGCTCAGCGTCAGCCACCTCGACCAGCGCCTGGCGACCACCGCGGCAGCCAGCGGGCGCCCCGACGTGGCCAAGGCGCTCACCTCCGAGGCGGTCCACGGCCTGCGCTCCAGCGCGGAAGCCACGCTGCGGCACTTGGCCCGCAGTGACCTGCCGGCCTGGCGCGCCGAGGTCGCCGTCCCCGTGCGCAGGCTCGACGTGATGCCGATGCGGAACCCGGGTGACGTACCCCGCGGCCTCGCCCGGCTGATGTCGCTGCTCGACGACGGCACGCACGTCAGCCCCACCCACCTGCACGCGGTGATGCGCGGGCAGGAACGGATCGCCGCCGCCCTCATCAGGGACTGCGCGGCGCTCTGGCGCGCCACGGCGGACCCGGCCGCCTTCGACGCGGGTCGACGGCTGACCGAGCTCCGCCTCAGCCTGCAGGGCGCCGCCCCGGCGCTGCGCAAGGACATCGGCAGCATCGAGCCCGCCGACCCGCGTGCTCTGCTGCAGGTCAACGAGTGCCTGCGGGCCCTCGGCTTCTCCCTGCCCGAGGCGCGGCGCGGGCTGCCGCAACGGGTCGACCTCGCCGTCGACCAGACCTCCACGCTGCTCTACAGCGTCCACGCCGTCAGCTCCTGCGCGCGTACGCAGGTCTACTCACGCCGCTGGCTCGCCGCGCAGTGGAACCGGGACGAGACCCAGCAGTCCTGGAGCAAAGTCGATGACGTCGGCCACTCCCGCGTCGCGCCGCTCCTCACCCTCAGCGAGACGGCACTCGACCTGCTGACCCGGCCGTCGGTCCTCGGCGCGATGACCGCGCAGCAGCCCGCGATGGCGCAGACCGCCAGCCGCTCGCACGCCCTGGCCTGAGCGCCAGGCCCCCTCACCGCTCCACCCATCGCCAGCACCCGACAACGGGAGACATCGCCATGCCCAAGCACCGCCAGCCCACCCCCGCCGCCCGCCGCGCTCGACCTGCCTTGGTGACGGTCGGCGCGCTGACGCTCCTGTGCACCGCCACGGGCGTCGCCCTCGCCGCCACGAACCCGGCACCCGAGGCGGTGTCGACGCCGACCGCGGCCACGACGCCGAGCGCTGACACCGCGCGGGAGCCCACCACGACGACGACGGCAGCCAACCCGGCGACAACCGACACCAGCACGGCCGACGAGCCGAGCACCACGTCGTCCCCGTCGAGCGACGGTGAGTCCTGGCTGTCGGGCGCCTCTGGCGATGGAGCCGCCGATGGCGCGCTGGGGGAGTGGCGCGGCGACCCCGTCGACATAGTCGGCACCTGGGCCGACGTCGGCGACAACCAGACCCAGCTGTACTCCATCGCCCCCGGTGGAGAGGTCGCCGACTTCGACGGCGCCATCGACATCGCCCCCGGCGGCCTGCAGGACGGCGACACCTGGGCCGCGGCCGCCGACGGCGCCTACGACGACCGCTGGCGAGAGTCCCTGACCCGCATGGCCGAACTCCGCGCTGGTCTGGGAACTACGTTCGTCAGACCCTTCCACGAGTTCAACCTTGCGGGGTGGGCCTGGTCGGTCGACCCCGGCGACGCCGAAGACTTCAAGGCCGCCTGGGTGCGCTACCGCGCCATCCAGCAGGAGATCTTCCCCGAGGCCCAGCTCGTCTACGGCGTCAACGTGACCAGCTCGGGCACCGACCTGGACTGGCGCACCACTTGGCCCGGCAGAGGCCAGGCCGACGTGCTCGGCGTGGACACCTACAACGGCTGGCCGACCATCACCTCGGCGGCCGACTTCCAGGCCCAGCTCGACGCCCGCGGCGACAACGGCGTTCCGATCGGGCTGAACGCCTACACCGAGCAGGCCGCCGAGTGGGGTGTGCCGCTGGCCGTGCCGGAGTGGTCCGGCCGGGCCGAGATGGGCGACGAGCCGGCCTACGTAAAGGGGATGGTCGACTGGTTCGCCGCGAACGCCGGTGACGGGCCGGGGCAGCTGGCCTACGAGGTTCTCTTCAACGCCCCGCAGGACGACGGCAACTTCCAGCTCTTCGCCGACGACACAAGGATGCCGGCCTCGGCAGCGGCCTACGTCGCTGCGATCGACGCCACGGCCGATGAGACGGCGGAGCCTCCCGCCTCCGCTGACGCCGAGCCGTCGTCGTCGAATGCTGGCGAGTCGCCGACGCGGACGGCGGGTGCGGTCACCTCTCCCACGGCTGCTCCGCAGCGCCAGGACCAGGCTGACGCCGCAGACCGGGCTGATATCGACGAGCTCTTGGCGCGGGTGGACGCACTGCTGGCTCGCCTGGAGCAGAGCTGAGCCCCGTCCTCCGGTCGCGGCCTGTCGATGGTGGCGGCCACCATCACGGCCGTGGCTGGAGGGATGGCGAAGAAGGGCGCACCGCTGCCCGCGTGGCTGGTAGCCGCCAACACTGAGAGGCGTCTGGCCGCGGAGGAGTCGATGCGCCAGCGACGTCCGGTGGGGAACCCGTTCGTGTGGGTCATTGGGTCGGACGCGGACTACCCCCGGCATCGTCATCGATCGTCGGCGCGTAGGCGCTGGGTGGCAGATCTACGTCGCCTACACCTCACCCCGGTATGAGCTGATGCAGCAGTGGCTGGATTCCGAGCAGTTGGTGCCCTTCGAGGGCACCGCGGGGGACTCGACGACCACGTGAAGTCGAGGGCGCCGGTCCCGTGGGGGACCGGCGCCCTTCTCGTTCTGGTCGGGTCCGCCATGCAGGTCACCGCGCGACACCCGGGGCGCGTCCCGACGGCGGTCGAGGCGCCGCGCCGGCGGTGGTCCCTCACCAAGATCAGCCCGGACGGGGAGGGGGTGGAGGGCGGTTGGCTGTGTCGCCCGCGGCAGGTCCGTGCGGGGCCCGTACCGTCACGGAAGCGGCCTCAACCCCATCGTCACCGTCCCGTGTAGCGCCCCTGGGGCGGGCACTTTCGCGGACAGGGCATACGGGAATCGCTGGTCAGGGCGTTCCACATCGGGGGTGCGGAACGGTGCCTTCCCGCAGAGGGGTGGCTAACCGGGCAGCCGTAAGCGCTGACGACCCGCAGTCTGGGGACGCCAGCCCATGCCGCGACCCCTCAGCCCGCCACCCCGTGCCCGACGTCATGACTGTGCTTGTTCGCGAACATGCGCTGGTCCGCCGCATGCATCAGTGCGGTGATGGAGTCCCCGTCCGCCGGGTGCGCCGCAACGCCAGCACTGACCTGGACCGACACGAACGACCCGCCAGCAGCTGCACTCAGCTGCACGGGCCTGGCCGTCTCAGCTTGCAGCCCCTCGACGATCGACCTGGCCTGCGAGGCGGCATCTGCTGCCGCCAGGCCGGTCAAGGCCACGATGAACTCATCCCCACCCAACCGGCACACCAGGTCACTTCGCCGCAGACGCCGCCGCAGCCGCTCCGCGACCGCCACCAACAGCTCATCACCAGCAGCATGCCCGTGGGTGTCGTTGACCGCCTTGAAGCCGTCCAGGTCGAACACCACCACCGCCAGCGCCTCCCCAGCCGCGCGGGCAGTCCACAGCGCAGTCTCGGCGTGCTCCTCGAAGCGGCGACGGTTGGCCAGTCCCGTCAACGAGTCGGTGTAGGCGAGCTGCTCGATGCGGGCCAGGTACACCGCGGAACGGTCCCGCTCGATGAGCAGTTGCCTCTCCGCGCGGACGCGGTCGCTGACGTCGGTCTGGATACCGATGTACTGCACCACCGCGCCGCCCTCGTCGTGCACCGGGGCCAGGTGGATCTCGTTCCACCACGGCGTGCGCCCCGGGCCGCGGTGGTTGAGCAGGACACCGGTCCACTCCCGCCCGGTCTTGATGGCGGTGCGGATCGCGTCCACGGTGGCCGCGTCCGTGTCTGGGCCCTGCAGGAAGCGGCAGTTGCGGCCCATGACCTGCTCCGGGGTCAGCCCGCTGAGGCGGTAGAAGGCGGGGTTGACGTAGATCAGGGGCTGGTCGGGGCGTCGGACGTCGGCGATGGTGACCCCACTGGTGCTAGCAGCCAGTGCCCGGTGCAGCAGCTCCTCTCGGGCGCTGCCGGGGGCAGCGGCCGTGGCGAGCAGGTCGCGGACCTCGCCAGCCAGGTCGCCAGCTCCACGGCCGGGGACGTCGATCGGCAGACCGGTACCTGCCGAGCTGACTGCGGCGCTGGTGATCGGTGCTTCGACGGCCTCAGCAGTGCGGTCGGTCCTGGGATCAGTGGCTTGGCCGTTGGCGGCGCTGACCCGCGCCAGCAGCGCTCGACCGGCCGCGGCCACGGTGGCGCGCTCGTAGGTCAGCGCGTACTCGAAGCGGCGGTGAGCATCGACGCCCTCATCACCCAGGTCCCGAGCCAGCAGCGCAGCGCTGAAGTGGGGCGCCAGGACCACGACGTCCCACTCCCCGCGCACCGGGTCATCGGGGGCCAAGGTGGTCCCCCGCAGCCCGGGCAGCGGCTCAGCAGGCAGGTCTTCTCCTAGCGCGCAGACGAACGCGGTGCGCTCGACCAGGTCGCGGTAGCGCCCAGTGGTAGCGGGGGTGAAGTGGCGTGCTTCCTGGAAGGTGGAGGCGACCAGGCAGGTGTTGCCCAGACGCAGGGCCTCGCGTTCGAGCTGCTTGCTGAGCTCGATGAGGAGCTTCTTGGGCGCCTGGCGCAACGTCGTGCCAGCGGGCAGCAAGGAGAAGGGACTGACCTCGGCAGCCGGGCGCGGCACCTGTGCGCGCTCCATCGGCGCACCAGCGGGTGTCAGGGCTACCGGAAGCGCCACCGGAAGCGCCACCGGAAGCGCCACCGGGAGCACCGCCGAGTGGGCTGCTGGGAGGTTGAGCTGGCCGGTGGCTCGCCCGGTAGCCGGGCCGGCCTGGGGGCGACCGAAGTGCCATCCCTGCCCCAAGCTCGCCCCCAGGGCCAGAGCCAGCTGCAGGTGGCGCTCGTCCTCGATGCCCTCGGCCAGGACGACAGCGCCGCTGTCCTCGGCGTAGGCGTTGACGGCGTTCATCACCTGGGCCACGTCGGGTCCGGGCGCGTCCTGGACCAGGCGCAGGTCGAGCTTGACGACGTCGGGGCGCAGCAGCGGCATGAACGCCAGTGACATGGGTTCGGCGCCGACGTCGTCCAGGGCGATCGCCCAGCCGGCGGCGCGGACCTTGTCCACGGTCGCGAGCAGCTCCGCGGGGCGGTGGGCCAGGGCGCGCTCGGTGAGCTCGACGACCACGCGGAGCCGGTCGGGCACGGATGCGGCGATGCTCAGCAGCTCATCTAGGGGGGCGCTGTGCAGGACCTCGGGTTCGACGTTGACGAACAGGGTCAGCGGCTCGACCAGTCCGTGCGTGATGGCGCCGTGGAAGGCCGCGGTGCGGCAGGCGCCGTCCAAGGCGGCCAGCAGGCCGTGGGCCCGGGCGGTGGAGAACAGGGCGTCGGGGGTGTGCAGCGGGGAGCCCAGGGGCCCGCGGGCCAGGGCCTCGTAGGCAACGACTGCGCCGGTGGCCAGGTCGATGATGGGCTGGAAGACGCTGTGGACACCGCCATCGCGCAGGGTGGAGGCGAGCTCCTCGCGGGGGCGGACCAGGTCGCTGGTGAGGTCCATACCGGGCTCCCTGTGTCAGGTGGACGCGCCGAGGGGATGTGGGGCGTCGTGGGATGAGTCGCTGGATGGGCGACCCCATGTGCCTCGACAGCGATGAAGTACTTGTGAAGCGGTCTCCGCCGAATGGCTCAGCCCAGGACTGAGACTTCACCCCCTCTAGAGAGGAAGCCATCCGCAGCGGCGCGCTCCCGAGCTGAGATCATCGACGGGCCAGGACCTCACGGCTGTCCGCTGCCTCCTGCCCAGGTCGGGGACGGCGTCTACGGCCCGCGTTCCCGTGGTGCGTGTTCGCGACATCACCCGCTGGCACGGCGAGGATCGTGGTGACAGAGCTGCCGGTGCCGCTCACCTCTCATGCCCCTGCCCGGACGCGCCGATGACCAGGTGGTGCCCAACCCGCTCCTGCCTGAGCACGTCAGCCCCTCACCAAAGGTGAACAGTGCTGCCCCGGGCTGCGAGTCAGCCCCCGTGCCTGCTTTCGCCTCGCCCCCCGCGACTGCTGAGGTGTCGACCGCGGTTTCGACCGTGGCGCTGCCTGCTGCCCCGGCCGACCCCCGTGACCCCCGGTGGCGAGCAGCCCTGGAACTGGTTATCGCCGAACCAGGCCGGCTGACCCTGCACGTCCAGCCCGTGGTAGAGACCGCTCAGGGCAGCATCGCCGGCTACGAGGCCCTCTCCCGCTTCCACGGCCCCTTCAGCGCCACCCCCGACCTGTGGTTCGCCGCCGCCGAAGCCTGCAACTTCAACGCCCTGCTGCAAGGACGGGTCGTCGCCGCAGCCCTGGGACTGCGCCGCCTCCTGCCCGCAGACACCTTCCTCACCGTCAACATCGACCCCCACCTGCTGCCCACCATCTACACCGACGTGCTCGCACCCGCAGGCGACCTCAGCCGCCTGGTCCTGGAGCTCACCGAACACACCCGCCCCGGCCACCAGGAGGACTTCGACGCCGCGCTGCGCGCCGCACGCCAGCAGGGCGCGCTGGTCGCCGTCGATGACGCCGGCACCGGCTACTCGGGTCTGGCCCAGCTGCTGTCGGTGCGCCCCGACATCGTCAAGCTCGACCGCGAGCTGGTGAGCGGCATCGACACCGATCCGGTCAAGGCCGCCATGGTCGCCACCATCGGCGACCTGGTCGGGCGGATGGACGCCTGGGTGCTCGCCGAAGGCGCAGAGACCCTGCCCGAGCTGGACGCCCTGGTCGGGCTGGGAGTGCCCCTGGTGCAGGGCTTCGTCCTCGCCCGCCCCGCCCCTGACTTCCTGCCCGAGCTGCCCGACCACCTGGTCAGCCACGTCCGGGCCACTGCCGCGCGCACGGGGCTGATCGAGCACGTCGCCAGCCTGGTGCGCCCCACCAGCGCGACCGCTGACCCCGACCACCCCGACGCTGCGGTGCTGCTGGGCAGCGACGGGCGCGTCCGCGCCGTGCGCCTGGTGGTCCCGCCCGCCGCTGGAAGGCCCGCGCACACCGGGTCGTGGGCCCCAGCTCTCATCGTGGCGCCAGCAGATGCGATCACCGACGTCGCCCGGCGCTGCGCGACGCGCCCGGCCCGCGACGGCGCTGTCCCGCTGGTGTGCACCGACGGACGCGGAGCCCTGTTGGGCCTGGTGAGTCCGGCTGACCTGCTGCTGGCCCTGGCCACAGCACCGGGCCGCTGAGCACCGCGCCGGGGCCTGTCCTGGTCGAGGGGTGGTGCTCCCACGGGCTTGCACAGCGAGCACCCGTGCGGGTGGCCTCGCACCGGGTGCTCAGCGATCTGGTCTGAGGTGCCGATACCGAAGAAGCAGCGCAGCCCTTGCTGCACGGCAGTGGTGCGGCTCCAGCCGCCGGTAGGTGTGGGAGTGGACATGAAGAGCTTTCGGTGCGGCGACGTGGTGGCTGGGTGCACGCGCTCCTTCCACGGCACAGAGCCGCAGATCCTGGACCAGGTCGGTGCCCATGCGCGCGCCGACCACGGGCTGAGCGCCATCCCTGAGGAGCTCGTCACCCAGGTGCGGGCCGCGATGGTCCCCGCCTGAGCCTGAACGCAGCGCACCTGGCATCGATGCCGTCGTTGCTGGGCTCCTCCTAGCAGCGCCCCCGCCCGGTCCTGGCTGGTCGGGGGCGCTGTGGCGTCGGCCCCCAGGGCTGTTCTGCTCGGGGCGCCGGTGCGGTCACGAGTGTCACGCTCCGCGGTGGCGTCTCCCGCGGTGTGGACGGCCGCGCCGAGCGGCCCGCCAGCGGGCTTCGGCCTGAGCAGCTCACGACACACGCCGACAGCCCGCCGGAATCGGCATGATGTGCGCCACACATCGGCAGGGGGCCAACGATGCATGGGCAAGCACAGACACAGGTGCGAGTTCTGGCGCTGCTGTACGCCCTCGGTGGGCTGCTCAGCCTGTCCTCGGCGGCCTGGCCCTTGGACCCCGCCTCCCCGGTAGCGCTGCTGCGAGCTGTCGGCGGCATCGGGCTGGCCGCGGCAGTCATGATGCTGCTCGTGGGGCGGCGCTGGCCCGCCGGCGTCGTCCACGTCGGCTTCGCGCTCATGTCGGTGCTGGTCGGGCTCCTCGCGGCTAGGTCGGTCACGGCGGTGGGAGTGGTGGGTCTGGGCCCGGTGGCCATCGCCGCCTCGCTGTTCGCAGCTCATGCCTTCACCGCGGCGGCGGGACGGGCCCACGTGCTGTTCATGCTGGCTGCTGCTTGCACCGGGGCGGCTCTGAGTGCTGCCACTGGTTTCGCTGTGCCGTGGTTGATCGTCCCGGTCACCGCTGCGGTGGTGTTCGAGGTCCACGGCCACCTGCTGCGGCGTCTGGGGGCGATGGCCGCCGCAGATCCGCTGACCGGTGTGGCGAACCGCCGGCACTGGGAGGCGTGCGCGGCGCGAGACCTGGCCCAGGCGCAGCGCTCTGGACGACCACTGAGCGTGGTCATCATCGACCTGGACGGCTTCAAGCAGGTCAACGACTCCCGCGGGCACGCCGCTGGTGATGCGCTGCTGAGGGAGCTGACCTCGTGCTGGCAGAGGGAGTTGCGGCGGGGGGATCTGCTGGGGCGCTGGGGTGGGGATGAGTTCGTGGTGTGCCTGCCGGGTGCGTCCGGGCGGGACGCTGAGGTGCTGCTGGAGCGGTTGCGCGGGAGTCATCCGATGGCGTGGTCGGCCGGTCGCGCCACCTCGAGCGAGGGGGATGAGCTCGATGTGTTGCTCGCCCAGGCGGATGCTGATCTGTACCACCACAAGCGGAGCCGCGTCCGCAGCACGTCGTGACCGGAGCTATGACCCCTTGACCTGCTGTGGCCGCACCAGCCGGTCAGGCATGGCGGGCCGCTGACCGGGCAGCGATCCCCTGCGACACATGGTCACCACCGACAGCACCGACAGCGCCCCTCGACCCAACCCCGTGTCCCATCCAGGCGTGAAGCGAAGACGGCGGTGCGGGTGAGCCTCCCGCAGTAGTCGAGCTCGACATGGGCGAAGAGGTCACCCGAATGATCCGTGGTCGTCCACAGCGGCACGGTCACGATCCACTCGCCCTGACCTTGGTGACACTCGTCGCCCTCGCGCGACGCACTGCTCCAGAAGTGATCCCACACCGCTTCCGGTTGAACAACCAGCACCGTGTCGGCACTGACCCTGGCGAGGTCCATGAGCGCTTCGGGCCTCTCGCCACGCGCTTGGAGACGACTCATCAGCCTGTTCCCTGAACCCGGTCAGCACGCTCAGGGCCCCTCTGCCGGAGGGCGCACCAGCGACGTCTGCCATCGACCTTCCTGCGCCGTCAGCCCTGCGGGCGCAAGATGGGACCGGTGAGCAGTGAGGCACCCACAGGCCAGCAGACACGGCAGGCGCTGTGGGACCTGTCCTTGTCAGCGGCTGGGATCGGGACCTACGTGCTGCACCTGCCCAGCCAGGACCTCGACGTGGACGATCGACTTTTGGAGCTCTCCGCCCTCACCCGTGACACCTTCACCGGCCGACCCGAGGACGTCTACGCGAACGTCCACCCCGCCGACGTCGCCGACGTCATCGCCCGCGTCCAGCACGCCCTGGCCACCGCGAGCACTTACCGCGCGCAGTACCGGATCTCGCTGCCTGGTGGTGGGCACCGCTGGGTCGCTGCCCGCGGGCAGACGCTCACCGACGGGCACGGGACGATGACAGCACTGGTGGGTGCGGTGTTCGACGTCACCGAGCTGCACGAGGCCACCGCCCGCACCACCACCATCCTGGAGACGATGGCGGTGGGGTACCTGTCCATGGATGCGGACTGGGTGATCACCTACGTCAACACCGCCGCCGAACAGGTCGCGCAGACACCACGCTCCGAGCTGGTCGGGCGCAGCTTCTGGGAAGCCTTCCCCGCCACCGTGGACACGGAGTTCGAGCGCAGCTACCGCCGCGCGGTCGCCACCGGGCAGACGGTCAGCTTCGACGCCTTCTACCCCGCGCCGTTGGACGTGTGGGTGGAGGTGCGCGCCGTCCCCGAAGGCGACGGTCTGGCGCTGTACTTCCTGGACATCACCGCGCGTCACGACGCCGAGCAGGCACTGGACGCAGCCCTGCTGCGACAGCGCGAGAGTGCCCAGGCCCAGGCTGAGCTGGTCCAGGTCGCCCGCGCACTCGGCGAGGCGAGCACCGAGGCCGAGGTGCTGGACGTCGTCACCCACGCCGCGGTGAAGATTTGGGGCATCCACGGTTCCGCGCTGAGCCTGCCCGACCCCGGCGGCGCCAGCGTGCGCAGCCTGTCAGCCAGCTACACCGACCAGGTGTTGGCCACGTTCGACTCCCTGCCGGCTGACCACCCCCTTCCCGCGGTGCGCACCGCGGTGACCGGTGTGCCGAACTGCCTTCCAGACCTGGGAGCGCTGACGGCGCAGTTCCCGGGGTGTGAGGAGATCTACGCCGCAGGGGGGATCCAGTCCTCGGCGGCGGTGCCGCTGCGGGCCCGCGGGGTGCTGCTGGGGTCCTTCTCCCTGGGCTTCGCCGAGCCGCACGCCTGGACGTCTGAGGAGCAGGACCTGCTGGTGGCGTTCGCAGCGCTGACCGCGCAGGCGTTGGACCGCATCGCCGCTCGGGATGCCGAGCGTGAGGCGGCTGAGCAGACCAAGCAGGTTGCTGAGCAGGCTCGGCGGTCCGCGGTGGAAGCCCGCGCCGCCGCGCAGGCGGAACGGGTCAGCGCCCAGCGCCAGGCGACGCTGGTCACCATCGCCCAAGCGCTCGCTGACGCCGACACCCAGCACGATCTCCTCGACGTCCTGGGCGGTTGGGGCGTGACGCTGTTGGGAGCCAATGGATGCGGGCTGTGCCTGCGGGAGGCTGACGGCGCTCACGTGGCGACGTTCATCACCGACTCCTACGCCGAGGTCCGCCACACCGTCCAGCGCGTCCCTGCCGACTTCCCCCTGCCCGCCATCCGCAGCGCCGCCACCGGAGAGGCGATCTACCTGTCCGACCGGGACCAGACCGAGGCGGCCTTCCCCGGCTCCGGAGCCGTCTACGCCGGCGCCGGGGTGCAAGCCTCGGCCGCAGTGCCACTGCACGGACGCACCCAGCTGTGGGGGTGCTTGTCGGTCGGGTTCGCTCAGGCGCGCGCCTGGACCGAGCAGGAGCAGGAGCTGCTGCGCGCGTTCGCGGCGCTGACTGCGCAAGCGCTGGACCGCATCGCCGCCCACGAGGCCGAACGGGCGGCGCTGGCCGAGACCGCCAGCATCGCTGAGACCCTGCAGCGCTCCATGCTCACCGCCCCACCCGAGCCGGATCACCTGCAGATCGCCGTGCGGTACACCGCCGCGGCCAAGGCCGCTGAGGTTGGCGGGGACTGGTACGACGCCTTCATCACCTCCGACGGACTGACCAACCTGGTCATCGGTGACGTCACCGGCCACGACATGCGCGCCGCAGCTGTCATGGGCCAGCTGCGCAACCTGCTGCGCGGCATCGCCTTCACCCTGGGCGAGCCGCCCGCGAAGGCGCTGGCGGCCCTGGACCGCGCCGCGGCCGGGCTCGGGATCGACACGGTGGCCACCGCCGTCGTCGCCCAGGTCGAGGTCGACGTGGCACACCGGGACGCAGGGACGCGGCTGCTGCGCTGGTCCAACGCCGGGCACCTGCCTCCGCTGCTCATCACCGCCGAAGGAGTCGCGTCCTACCTGCAACCCGACGAGGTCGACCTGGTGCTCGGCTATGACCCCGCCAGCGAGCGTCAGGACCACGAGACGGTGCTCGCGCCCGGATCGACGGTCCTGCTGTTCACCGACGGCCTCGTCGAGCGCCGCGGCGTGGGGGTCGACGTCGGGCTGGCGTGGCTGGCGCAGGCGGCAGCGGATCTGGTCCTGGCACTGGGCAGCACCCTGGACGACCTGTGCGACGGGCTGCTGGCCCTGGTGGTTGGCCATCTAGACGACGACGTCGCGCTGCTGGCGCTGCGCGCCCACCCCGAAGACGAGCCCCGCCCCGCGGAAGCAGGTCCGGTCCGCGTTCCTGAAGGGTTGGACGCGGCCCGAGCCGCCGCTCCTTCGGACGGCACGCTCTGACGGACTGCGTCAACGCGATCGCTCAGCGTCTGGCCATCGTCACTGCAGGTGCGGTTACTGCTGGGCGGCGGCGATGACCTCTCCGAGGTAGGCCTCGCGTACGGCGCGGTGGGCCCGCAGCGCCTCACCGGTGCTCAGCAGCATCCCCCCGGTGGCCAGCTCCTCCGCGGCTCGCACAGCGCTGCGGTAAGCCAGCGCCCGTGCCGCGGTGCCCGCTGACAGGGCCAGCTCCAGGGCCACCTCCACCTGTCCGGTCGCCGCGGCGCGGCTGACCTGCAGGCGCACCTGCCGGCGGACGTCGTCGAACTCCCGGGCCGCCCCGTCCAGGCGGCGAGCGACGTCGAGCTCCTCCGGGGTCGCCGACGCCAGGTGGTCCTCGTCGAGCAGAACCATCTGCAGCTCGCGCAGCACGTCGTCCATCGCCTCCTTGGCCGCCGCGAGGCGAGCCGCGTCCAGCGGCGGCAGCACCACCTCCAGCACCGAGGGGGCCCGCTCGGCACCACCGGCAGGAGGCACCGACATCGGCTGCGGCTCAGACCCGGCGTCCTCCTCCCACGCGGCGAGCAGCTCGTCGACGCTGAGCTCGGGCCCTGCTGGTCCGGCGTCGCGACCGGGGCCCGCAGCCGTGGCGGACTCCGCAGAACGGCGGTCCACGACCAACTCGAACCACACGCTCTTGACCGCTCCGTCGGCGGTGGAGGCACCCGCACCCCACGCCGCGGCCAGGGTCTGCACCAGGGCGAGCCCCCGACCGCTCATCGCGGTGCTGCTGGGCGCGACGAGCACCGGGAGCGCCTGGGAGCGGTCGCGCACGCTGACCCGCACTCCGTCGTGGACCTCGTAGACGGCGATGTCGAAGTCGCTTCGGGCGTGCAGCACCGCGTTGGCCGCCAGCTCCGAGACGAGCAGCCCGGCGTCGTCGGCCAGCGACTCCACACCGGCGATGCTGCTGGCAGCGACGGCCGACTCCACGAACCTGCGGGCCTGGCGCACGGCGGAGACCTCGGGGGGGAAGGTCTGCAGCCCGAGTGCGTTGCGCACCGCCGGCAGGCTGCCCGTGGGCATCATCTGGCCGTCCACGTTTCGATCCCCTCGGGCGGAGCACATCGGCGCGCTCGCCGAGAAGACCACCACGGTAAGCCTGCTCAACGCGCGCTGCTCGCGCTCCCGAAATCCCGGCATCCACCTGAGCGGGTCGGCTGCACAACGATCCGCAGCGGCACGCTCCCGGTAAAGGTTCCGCAGCGGCACGCTCCCGCAGAACGATCCGCAGCGGCACATGATCACGACCGGCGACTACAGGGCTGCAGGGCTGCAGGGCCATCAGCCGTGCCGGTCAGCGGTCGGCGGATCCAAGCGGTCAACGCAACAGCAGCGGCCCGATCTCTTCGATCGGCTTGGCGAACGCTAACCGCTTACGCGGCCGATCATTCAACTCGGTGGCGACCCAGTCCAGGTCTTCCTGA
>Ga0325401_1000070_pt1 | contig 55184 bp, 45 predicted proteins | sample PopdelMetagenome_FD_205666 | JGI IMG/M metagenome (GOLD analysis project Ga0325401, IMG submission 205666) | Populus deltoides microbial communities from Bellville, Georgia, United States - Xylem-PdKOR-R2 | ecosystem: Host-associated > Plants > Phyllosphere > Stem > Wood/Secondary xylem | place...
TCACCGGATTGCCACCTCCGATGCCGGGTGCCTCATGTCCCGCTGACGACACGTCCGGCCCGCTCACAGGTGAACGGAACCGGCTTCCAAAAGCCATAAAACCACAGCGATGTTCCTGATAGGTTCCTGCTCGCTTGTCAACGAGGAAGAACAAGTAAGATGCGGCGCTCAAGCGCAAACTTGGCTCTTGATGCCGCTCAGGCGTAAGACTCCAGGCGTGTTGCAGCATAACGCGCATTGCAGCGGGCTGCACGCTGATCAATCCGGCAGATGCATGAGTCTACAATGCTAAACTTCGCCGCTATCAGCCGGCAGGCAAACAGACCGTTTGCAGGTCTGTGCCCGCGAAGTCGTGACCGACGTACAAGAGCGGCGACCCCGTCTCGCTCGCCAGCGCATAGGCGAAGCAGTCGCCGAAATTCAGGCCCGCCGGATCGACGCCCTTGCCCCATCGCGCATAGGCGTCCGCGATCAGACGCGCCATCGCCGGGGTGACGGCCGCGATCGCGAGGCCCAGTCCGTCGATCAGCCGACGCATCTCCGGGCCGCAGCCACGGCGATCGGCGACGATCAACGCCTCGGCCATCGTCCCGGCCGAGATCGACAGCGCTTCCGCGGTCGCAAGCGCGTCCATGCAGGCGGTTGCCTCGGGCTCGTCGAGCAGGATCGCCATCAGCGCCGAGGTGTCGATGACGATCGGTGGAGCGATCACCGCGGCATGCCATCCTCGCCATAAAGGTCATCCTGGCTGCGCGCGGCGCTGGGGCCTACGATGATGCGACCCGCGGCGCTGCGTCGCACCGCGTCCATCAGGGCGCGACGGCCGGCGGCGTCCCGACCCTGCTCGACCGGCACAAGCCGTACCGCCGCACGGCCGTGGCGGGTCAGCACCACCTCGTCGCCCGCTTCCGCCCGGCGCACCAGATCGGTGAGTTGACCCTTCGCGTCAGTGACAGACACCTGCATGATCGATGCTCCTTGTCGACGCCATCAAGTCGACCATTGAATGGTCCATATCAAGCCCCGGCGTGACTTGGCAGGCACAGCTCGAACGTCGTCGCCGCGGTCGGGAGCAGGTGGAGGTCGCCGCCATGCGCGCGGGCGATGCGGCGGGCGAGGGTGAGGCCGATGCCCGATCCCGCCGGCTTGGTGGTGAAGAAGGGGCGGAAGATGCGCGCGCGATCGGGGGCGGCGATGCCGGCGCCGGTGTCGGACACGCGGATCGCCAGCTCGCCGGAGCCGGGCAGAACCGTGAGCGCGACGCGGGCAGGGGAGGGGGCGGCAAGCGCGGCCTCCGCACCGTTCTGGAGCAGCGCCCACAGTGCCTGGACCAGCTGGTCGCGATCAACACGGGCGGTCGCGTCGGGCGCATCGACGGCAAGCGCGACCGCCTCGCCGAAGCGACCCGCGAACAACCGCGCGAGATCGGCCGCGAGATCGGCGAGCGGCACCGTCGCGGGGACGGGATCGGGCAGCCGCGACAGCGTGCGATAGGCGCGGGTGAAGCCCTCCAGCCCCTCAACCCGGCGGGCGAGGGTGGCGAGGATATCGGGTAGCATCGCGTCGCCCCGGGCCGCGGCGGTGATCGCGCTGTCGGCTAGTGACACCACCGGCGACAGGCCGTTGAGCAGCTCATGGCCAAGGATGTCGATCATCTCGTCATGCGCGCGGCGTTCTGCGGCGCGCTCCTCCGCATCGACGTCGATCAGCACCGCGAGGCGCTGGCCGGGAGCGGTCTCGACCGCGTCGATCCGCCAGCTGCGTCCGCGGTGGCGGAGGCGATCGGCGGTCCGGTCGCCCAGCGCGGGGATCGGGGGAAGGATGCGGTCGTCGGTGTAGAACAGCGCGCGCGCCGCGCGGTTGATCGCGTGCGCGCCGGCCCCGTCGATGCGGAGGAGCGGCACCGGCACCTGGTCGAGCAGCGGGTGGAGCAGGGGGCTGGGCGGCACTGCGTCGGGGTCGTCGCCCCGGCCCGCCACGGGCGGAGAGGGGGCGGTGTGGAGCGCCGCGTGTACGCCTGTCCAGGCGCCCAGCCCGGCGATCCACGCCACGGCCAGCGCCGCGCCGAACAGCGTCGCCCACCAGCCGTTCTGCCACGCCAGCAGCATTGCCGCGCCCCCGCCTGCGAGCGTCGCGCCCGACGCCAGCGCCGCGACCGCGCGCTTATAGGCCATAGCGCTCCATCCGTCGGTACAGCGCGCCGCGGCTCAGCCCCAGTGCGGCCGCGGCATGCGTGACGTTGTGGTGGTGTTCGCGCAGCGCCGCTTCGATAATCGCGCGCTCGGTCTCTTCCAGGTCGAAGCGCGACGTTTCCGGAACCGGCGGGGAGGCGGCGGCGGGCGGCAGCAGCAGCGCGGCGTCGATCGCGTCGCCCTCGCCCAGCAGCACCGCGCGTTCGACCGCCGCGGCAAGCCCGCGCACCTGGTCGGGCCAGGCGGCACGCAGCACCGCGTCCTCCGCGGCCGGAGTCAGGCGCGGTACTGCGCGCCCGTGCCGCTCCGCCGCGACGCGGACGAAGTGACGGGCGAGCAGCAGCGCGTCGTCGCCGCGCATCTCCAGCGGAGGAACCGCGATCTCCACCGTCGCGATCCGCCGGGCCAGGCCTGGGCGGACGCTCGCGAGGTCGTCGGCGATCGCGATGATCCGGACCCCCTCGGGGAGTCGGTCGAGGAGGCGCGCCTGCTCCACCTCGTCCAGCCGGTCCGGGTGACGCAGCAACAATGCTGCTTCCGCCGTGTCGATCCGGTCCCACGCCTGGCGGTCGCGCAGGTCGATGCGGACGAGCGGGCGGTCCGCGGCGCGCGAGGCGGCGTGGATCGCGCCGGCGACGAGGCTGCGCCCCGCCCCCGACGGCCCGATCACCGCGACCCCGGCCTGCGTCGGCCCCACCCGGCGGATCAGGTCGCGGACATGCGCCATCGCCGCGCTGTCTCCGATCAGCCGTGCGGGCTCGGCCTGAACGGCGGCGGTGGACGCAGGGCGCGCGTCGGTCGCGACCGCGCGGCTCAGCCGCTCGATAAGGTCCGCGTTGCGCCACGGCTTCATCACGAAGTCGCGCGCGCCGCCCCGCATCGCTTCCACCGCGATGCGGATGCCGCTGTGCGCGGTGATGACCACCACGCGGGCATCTGCATCCTCGGCCAGGATGCGGGCGAGCAGCGCCAGCCCTTCGGCGCCATCGGTGCGCCCGGCCGCATAGTTGAGGTCGAGCAGGATCGCATCGTAGCGCCGGGCAGCGAGCCGCGACAGCGCGTCCTCCGGCCCGTCCGCGTGATCCAGCGCATGTCCCGCCAGCCGCATCGCGACCGCCAGCGACTCGGCCACGTGTGGATTGTCGTCGATCAGCAGGATCGCGAGCGCGCTTGACGAGGCTCCCGACCGTCCAATTCCGGACACCGCGTCCGGCCCCGGACGGTGCGGATCGGCCGCGTTCGTTGCAAACCCTTGAGGCATCACGGTTTAGGCTTTTCGTGGAGGGTGGTGGACACTCACCGCATGATGACCGAACACCCCGTTCACGCAAGCACCTCTCCCGGCGCGGGGATGGACCGGCGCGTGGTGCGGCGCGCGCGGCCGTGGTGGCGGCGTCGCGCGGTGCTGGCCGGGGTCGCGCTCGTGCTGGTCGCGGTCGCGTTGTGGCGGTTCCTGCCCGCGAGCGGATCGACAGATGTCGCCGCGACGGACATCGAGACCGGCGAGGTGACGCGCAGCGCATTCGACGACTATCTGCCGGTCCGCGCGACGGTCGCGCCGCGGGTCACGACGCTGGTCGGCGTGCTCGCGGGCGGGCAGGTCGAGCGGCTGCTGGTCCAGGACGGCGCGCTGGTGGCGGCGGGCCAGCCGCTCGCGACGCTCGCCAACCCCGAACTGCGCCTCGACGTGCTGACCCGCGAGGCGCAGATCGCCAGCCAGCTGGGCGGGGTCGCGGGCGAGGGGCTGGGGATCGAGCGCAACAGCCTCGACCGCGCCGCCCAGGTCGCGCAGGCCGAATACGATCTCATCAAGGCGCGCCGCGACCTCGGCATCCGCGAACAGCTCTTCGCCAAGGGCATCGTGGCGGAGGCGGGGGTGCGCAGCTTCCGCGAGGAGGCCGCATATCAGGAGAAGCGGCTCGCCCAATTGCGCGCCGGCCGGGCGGCGGAGGCGCGGATCACCGCCACTCAGGCTGCGCGGCTCGACGACACCCGCAACCGGCTCGCCGGCAACCTGGCGGCGGTGCGCGGCGGGCTGGAGGCGCTGACGGTCCGTGCGCCCGCCGGCGGGCGGCTGACCAACTTCACGGTCCAGCCCGGCCAGACGCTGAAAGCCGGCGACCCGGCAGGGCAAGTCGACAGCGAGGGGTCGTGGAAGCTGGAAGCGGACGTCGACGAGTATTTCCTCGGCCGCGTCGCGGTGGGGCAGCGCGCGCGGATCAGCGGGAACGAGGGCGGGATTGGGGGCGGGGGCACCGGCCTGACCGTATCGCGGGTGTTGCCCGCGGTGAAGGACGGCCGCTTCCGGGTCGAACTGGTCTTCGCCGGGGTCGGGGGGCGCGCCGCGCCGGCGGGGCTCAACCGTGGCCAGACGCTCGACATCCGGGTCACGCTGAGCGCCGCGTCGCGCGCGCTGGTGGCGCCGGTCGGCGGATGGCTGGAGGCGGGCGGGGGCCGCTTCGCCTTCGTGCTTGACGCCGATGGCGGCCACGCCCGCCGGCGCGCGGTCCGCACCGGGCGGCGCAATCCCGAACAGGTCGAGATCCTGTCGGGCCTGAAGCCCGGCGACCGCATCGTCACCTCCAACACCGCGTCCGTGAAGGGCGACATCCTCAACATCCGCTAAAAAGGGCTGCCCGTGATCCGCCTCCAGAACATCCAGCGCCGCTACCTGTCCGACGAGGTGGAGACCACCGCGCTCCACGACATCGACCTCCATGTCGAGGCGGGCGAGTTCCTCGCGATCATGGGCCCGTCGGGGTGCGGCAAGTCGACGCTGCTCAACACGCTGGGCACCGTCGACCGGCCCACCGCGGGCCGTTACCTGTTCGGCGACCGCGATCTCGCCGCACTGGACGAGAAGGAACTGGCGAAGTTTCGAGGGAGCACGCTCGGCTTCGTGTTCCAGAGCTTCAACCTGATCGACGAACTGACGATCGAGGAGAACGTCGCGCTCGGCCTCGCCTATCGCGCCGCGGCCGGAGACCGACGCACCCGCGTCGCCGCGGCGATGGACAAGGTCGGCATCGCCCACCGCGCCCGCCACTTCCCCCACCAGCTGTCGGGCGGCCAGCAGCAGCGCGCCGCCATCGCCCGCGCGATCGTCGGCGCGCCGCAGCTGATCCTCGCCGACGAGCCGACCGGCAACCTCGACACCGCGAACGGCGAGCAGGTGATGAACATCCTGGCGGGGCTGAACGACGAGGGCGCGACGATCGTCATGGTCACCCACTCGCCCAGCCATGCCGACATGGCGAAGCGGCGGATCGACATGCTCGACGGCCGCATCGTCGCCTCCGCGATGCGCGCGATCTGATCCGGACCCCCACAGGAAATACCCCCATGACCCATCCGTTCCGTCACGGCGTCGTCGCCGCCACCTGCCTGATGCTGTCCGCCTGCGTGATCGCGGTGGAGCGCCCCGCGAACGCCGAACCGTCCGTTGCGGCGGACGCGATCGGCGAGCGGCGCTTTGGCGTCGAGAGCTTCGATACGGTGTCGCTGGCGTCCGGGGACCGCGTCACCGTGGTGGCCGGCGAGGCGGTCGCGGTCGTCGCGAGCGGCGATCCGCGCGCGGTCGCGACGCTGGCGGTCACGGTGCGCGACGGCACGCTCCATATCGGCCGCACCCCGGGCCAGCATCGCGACCGGGGCGCGACCCTGACCGTGACGATGCCCAGGCTGCGCGCGGCGTCGCTGTCGGGATCGGGCAGCCTGAGCGCCGAGGGTGTCGCTGCGCCCGTCTTCGCCGGCGATCTGAGCGGATCGGGCAGCATGACGCTGGCCGGGCTGCGCGCGACGTCGGTGCGGCTGTCGCTGGGCGGGTCGGGGTCGATCGCCGCCACGGGCACCGCCGACACCGTCGCGATCAAACTGAGCGGATCGGGCGGGATCGACACACGCGCGCTGGCGACCCGCGCGGTCACGATCGAGCTGGGCGGATCGGGATCGGTCAATGCCGCGGCGTCGCGGACGGCCGCGATCACCGCCGGCGGGTCGGGCCGGGTGCGCGTCACGGGCGGGGCCCGCTGCGACGTCCGCAAGGGCGGCGCCGGCTCCGTCCGCTGCGGCTGAGGCCCTCACCGGATTCCGCGCGATGAACCACGTCCTCACCTCGCTCTACCGCTCGCTCGCCCGGCACAGGCTTCATGCCGCGCTCAACATCGGCGGGCTGGCGGTGGGGATCGCGGTGTGCCTGGTGCTGGGGCTGTTCGTGCGGTTCGAGCTGAGCTTCGAACGCTGGCTGCCCCACCATCGCGAGCTGTACCTCGTCCAGACCGAGCTGCACCTGCCCGGAAGCCCGTTCAACGGCGCCTATCCCTACACCATGGCCGGGATGCTGGAACAGATGCGCGGCGACTTTCCCGGCCTCAACGGCACCCGCATCCGCGGCGGCAAGGACGGGGGCAGCGTGTTGGGCGGGGGCGAGGTGCGGCGGATGGACGTGGCCGAGGTCGACCCGTCCTTCTTCGACGTCGTCGCGCTGCCGATGATCAGCGGCGACGGTCGCCGCGCGCTCGCCGATCCCGCCGGGGCGCTGGTCAGCCGATCGGCCGCGCGGACGCTGTTCGGCAGCGCCGATCCGATCGGCCAGACGCTGACGGTCGCTGTCGATGCGCCCAAGGCCTACCGCGTCGCCGGGGTGTTCGAGGACCTGCCGGCCAACACCGACCTCCAGCTGTCGATCATCCTGCCGATCCCGCGCACGCCCCCGCCCGCCGAATGGACGTGGTACAAATGGGGCACCGCGTCGGTCACCACCATCCTGCGCTTCCCCACGCCCGCCGCCGCGCGCCGGTTCGAGGCGGCGATGCCCGCCTTCATCCGCCGCCATGCCGGCCAGGACCTGGGCCCTCAGCCCGCCAGCGTGATCTCGCTGCCGCTGCTGCCGGTCGTTCGCGCCCACCTGCAACCGCCCGGCGCCGAAAGCCCGGTTCGCAAGCTGACGGTCGCGACGCTCGGCATCGTGGGGGTGCTGGCGCTGCTGATCGCGGCGGTGAACTACGTCAACCTTGCGACCGCGCGCGGGGCGCTGCGGGCGCGCGAGGTGGCGATGCGCAAGGTGCTGGGCGCCAGTCGCAGCGCGCTGGTCCGCCAGTTTCTGGGCGAGGCGGTGCTGACCGTCGCGCTCGCCGCGCTCGCCGGATTGATCCTGACCGAGCTCGGCCTGCCGCTGGTCAACGCGGCGGGCGGGCTGTCGCTCGCCATCCCTTATGGGCAGGTGGTGCCGCTGCTCGCGGCGCTGGTGCTGGTGGTGGGGGTGGCGGCGGGGCTGTATCCGGCGCTGGTGCTGTCGCGCTTCCAGCCTGCGGCGGTGCTCGCCTCGGCCCGCGCGCCGGGTGGCGGCCGGGCGGGAACCCGTGTGCGCGAGGCGCTGGTGGTGGTCCAGTTCGGGCTGGCGATCGCGCTCTTGGTCGGCACGGCGGTGCTCGTCGCGCAGTCCGCGCACGTCCGCCGCTCCGACCTCGGCTTCCGCCGCGACGGGCTGATCGTGGTGCCCTCGCTCGCCGACCGGCGCATCTTTCCCGACCAGTCGCGCCCGATCATCGCCGCGCTGCGCCGGCTGCCGGGCGTGGTCGCGGCGGGGGTGGGCAGCCTGGGCGCGGGCGCCGACGGCTCGGGCAATGTCGATGTGATCGAGGTTCCCGGCCGCCCCGCCCCCGGCCTGTCGATCCTGGCCGTCCCGGTCGGGCCGGGCTTCTTCGACGCCTATGCGCCCCGCCTGCTCGCGGGCCGGCTGTTCGACGATCGCCGCCCCGCCGACGACGCCGGCGACTGGACCCGGTGGAAGAACGGGCGCAACATCGTCGTCAACCGCTTCGCGGCAGAGGCGCTCGGCTTCCGCTCGCCGGCCGAGGCGATCGGCCGGACGGTGGGCGGGGCGATGCCGCGCACGATCGTGGGCGTGATCGACCGCCTCCGCTTCGTGTCGCCGCGGCTGCCCGAACAGGCGATCTACTACCAGTACACCCGCGACGTGCCCGCGACCCCGGTCGCGGCGATCCGCTTCACCGGCGATCCGCGGGCGATGCTGGCCCGTATCCGCGACACCTGGCGGCGCTTGTCGCCCGAGGTGCCGCTGGTCGCGGAGACCGCCGACCGGCGCCTCGCCCGCTTCTACGAGGCCGACGACCGGGCGGCGCGGCTGTTCGGGATCGGCGCGGGGCTCGCGGTGGGGATCGCGTGCGTCGGGCTGTGGGGCCTCGCCTCGTTCACCACCGCGAGCCGGGAAAGGGAGATCGGCATCCGCAAGACGCTGGGCGCGTCGTCGGCCGACATCGCCCGGCTGCTCGTGCTCCAGTTCCTCCGCCCGGTGCTGCTCGCGAACCTCCTCGCCTGGCCACTCGCCTGGGCGGGTATGCGGACCTGGCTCGCCGGGTTCGGCGACCGGATCGCGCTGTCGCCCCTCTACTTCCTCGCCGCCAGCCTGCTCGCGACCGCGATCGCGGTGCTGACGGTGCTCGGCCAGTCGCTCCGCGCCGGCCGCGCCGCGCCGGCCCGGGCGCTTCGCCATGACTGATCGCCACACCCTCCTGACGGGACCAAGGCCATGAACCGCTTCGCCCTCCTCTCGCTCTACCGCTCGCTGTCCCGCCACAAGCTCTACGCCGCGCTCAACATCGGCGGGCTGGCGGTGGGGATCGCGGTGTTCCTGGTGCTCGGCCTCTATGTCCGGTTCGAGACCAGCTTCGAGAGGTGGCTGCCCCGCCACGACGGCATCTACCTGGTGGAAACCGAATCGAAGGGCATCGATAGCCCGTTCAGCGGCACCTACCAGAACACGATGGGTGGCCTGCTGGAACAGATGAAGGAGGATTTCCCCGGTCTGGTCGGCACGCGCTTCAACGGTGGGGAGGCCGGCGGCACGGTTATCCGCGGCGGCACCGCGACCGCGGAAGACATCGCGCGCGTCGACGCCGACTTCTTCAAGGTGTTCGACCTGCCGATGATCGCCGGCGACAAGGCGACCGCGCTCGCCGACCCGACCGCGATCGTGGTCAGCCGATCGGCCGCCCGGCGCTATTTCGGGGATGGCGATCCGATCGGGCGGACCATGACGATCGCGTTCGAGAAGCCGGGCACCTATCACGTCACCGGCGTCTTCGAGGACCTGCCCGCGAATACCGACTTCAAGGTCTCGATCCTGGCGCGTCAGGGGCAGGATTTCAGCCCCTGGTGGTACCATTGGGGATCGACGTCGCTTTATACCTATCTCCGCTTTGCCACGCCGGCGGCAGCGCGCGCCTTTGAACAGCGGATGCCCGGCTTCATCACGCGGCGCGGCACCCGCGACATGGGTCGCAACGTCGCCGACCAGATGGGCCTTTCGCTGCTGCCGATCGCCGACGTCCATCTCCAGCCGGAGGGGCACGCGGCGGCAGCCAGGAAGCTGACGGTCGTCACGCTCGGCATCGTCGGCGTGCTGACCTTGCTGATCGCGATCGTGAACTACGTCAATCTTGCCACCGCGCGCGCCGGTCTGCGCGCGCGCGAGGTAGCGATGCGCAAGGTGCTGGGCGCCGACCGGGGGATGCTGGTGCGCCAGTTCCTGGGCGAGGCGGTGGCGACGGTCGCGCTTGCGGCCCTGGCGGGGCTGATCCTGGCGGAGCTGGGGCTACCCCTGGTCAATGCGGCAAGCGGGTTGGCGCTGGACATGCCCTATGGACTGCTCGTTCCGGCGCTGGCGGTGCTGACGGTCGTGGTCGGCGTGCTGGCCGGCCTGTACCCGGCGCTGCTGCTGGCGCGCTGGCCGACCAGCCAGGTGTTGTCGTCGGCGCGCGCGCCCGGCGGAGGCCGATCGGGCACGCGGGTGCGCGAGGGGCTGGTCGTGTTCCAGTTCGCGCTGGCGATCGCGTTCATCGTCGGCACGGTGGTGCTGGTCGCCCAGACCCGGCACATCCGCAGCACCGACCTGGGCTTCCGGCGCGACGGATTGCTGGTCATACCCGGCCTTGCCGACGACAGCCTGGACAAGGGGCGCCGTCTGGCGCTGCTTGCGGCGTTGCGGCGATTGCCCGGTGTCGAGGCGGTGACCACCGCCAACAACGCGGTGGGCAACTCCGGTAACAACAACTACGACAACATGGACGTGCCGGGACGCCCGAAACCCGGACCATCGTTCCGCTCGATCGAGGTCGGGCGCGACTTCTTCGGCACCTATGGCGCGCGGCTGGTCGCCGGACGCGTGTTCGACGACGCACACCGTGCGGACGATTCGAGCGCGCTCAAGCGGGGTAGCCCGCGCAACATCGTCATCAATCGCATCGCCGTCGCCAAACTCGGCTACGCCTCGCCGCAGGACGCGATCGGCAAGACGGTCGGCGGCGGCACCCAGCGCACGATCATCGGGGTCATCGACCAGCTCCGTTTCTTCTCACCACGACTGCCCGACGACCCCACCTATTACGTCTACTACGGCGACATCGTGTCCTATCCCGTGGTGACGTTGCGCTTCAGCGGCGATCCGCAGCCGGTCGTGGCTGCGGCACGGGCGCTGTGGCTGCGGATGGCCCCGCAGGTGCCGTTCTACGGGCAGACCGGCGATCACGCGCTCGCCAGGTTCTACGAGGCGGACGACCGCGCCACCCGGCTGTTCGGGATCGGCGCGGGGCTCGCGGTGCTGATCGGCTGCGTCGGGCTGTGGGGCCTTGCCTCGTTCAACACCCAGCGCCGGGTCAAGGAGATCGGCATCCGCAAGACGCTGGGCGCGTCGTCCGCCGATATCGTCCGGCTGCTGGTCGGACAGTTCCTGCGCCCGGTGCTGCTCGCCAACCTCGTCGCCTGGCCGATCGCCTGGGCGGCGATGCGCAGCTGGCTGGCCGGGTTCGATGACCGGATCGCGCTGTCGCCGCTCTACTTCCTCGGCGCCACCCTGCTCGCGACCACGATCGCGGTGCTGACCGTGCTGGGCCAGTCGCTTCGTGCCAGCCGCGCCGCGCCCGCCTGGGCGCTCCGGCATGACTAATGGCTGCCTGGCGCTCGCAGACCAGACATATCGATCTTACAACATGTCGACATGATGTTCATTTTCCGCTTCCGTTCCGCGGGGCGTTGACTCATAGAATCGCGATGCCGATCCGTCCCGAGCATCGCTGGCTGTACCCGATCGACTGGCCCGAGCTGTCGCGGCTGGTCCGGTTCCGGCGCGCGAAGGGCGTGTGCGACGGGTGCGGGCGGCCGCATGGGCGCGAGGTGCGGGTGCAGCGCGACGGGTGCTGGTGGGACGAGGATCGCGGCCATTGGCGCGACGGGCGCGGGCGGCGCAAACGGGGCCTGCCGAGGCCCGGCGCCGAGCGGATCGCGCAGGCGGTGCTGATCGAGGGGCTGATCCCGATACCGGGGCGCACGACGCGCGTGGTGCTGGCGAGCGCGCATCGCGACCATGATCCCGGCAATAACGCGCAGGGCAATCTCGCGGCGTTCTGCCAGCGCTGCCACATCCTCCACGACGCGCCCGAGCATCGGCGCCGGCGCTGGACGACGCTGTTCCGAAGGCGGGCACTGGGCGACCTGTTCCTGGGCGCGTATCGGTGATGCCCGGCGCGCACCGTCCTGCTATCATGTGGTCCGCCGGAACAGGGGAGGGGTGAATGGTCAGGGCCGTCATGCGGGCGCTCGCGGCGCTGGCCTGGATGCTGCTGCCCGTCGAGGTTCAGGCCGAGGACCAGTTCAAGGTGCTCGTGATCGCGACGCCCAGCACCTATCATTACGAATACATCCCGATCGCGCGCGAAAGCCTGGAGCGGCTGGCGCGGCTGCACGCGTTCGGGCTGACCTGGACCCATGATCCCGCGGTGTTCGACGGGGACCTCAGCCAATATGCCGCGGTGGTGTTCCTCAACACGCCCGCGGAGCAGCTGAGCGCGCCCCGGCGCCAGCACTTCGAGCAATATGTGCAGGGCGGCGGCAACGTGATGGTCGTCCACCGCGCCGCGATCGTCCCGCCGGACGCCTGGCCCTGGTACGAGCGGCTGGTCGCCCGGTCGTTCGTCAACCACCCCAAGATCCAGACGGGGGTGATCACGGTGGTCGACAAGGGCTTCCCCGCAACCTTCGGCCTGCCCGACCGCTGGATCTGGAGCGACGAGTTCTACGTCACCCGCAACCCCTTCGCCGTCGCGATCCGGCCGGTGCTGCGGGTCGACGAGGCGAGCTACGACCCGACCCGCATCTGGCCGGGGCAGGTCGGCGGACGGATGGGCGCGGACCATCCGGAGGCATGGTACCACCGGGTCGGCAAGGGCCGCGTGTTCGTCACCCTCTTGGGGCACACGCCCGAGATGTACCGCGACGAGCGCTACCTCCAGCACCTGCTCGGTGGGCTCTACTGGACCGCGACGGGGCTGGGCGAGCAGCGGTGAGCGTCCGATCTGCGGATGCGATAAGTCCGGTTATGTAAGTTGCAGCGTCATCATCAGCCTGTTCGCGCGAGATAGGCCGGCGGGACATGATCGGTCAGCCAGACGCCGTTGCCGGTGAGGAGGAAGACCTGCCCCGCCTCGGCCAGTGCCGCGGCGCGGATCGCCAGGATCACCGGTGCGCCACGCCGGGCGCCGACGCGGGTCGCGGTCGCGATATCGGGGGACAGGTGGACGTGGTGGCGGCGCATCGGCTTCAGCCCCTCGCCAAGGATCGCGGGCATCGCCGGCTCGACCGTGCCGTGGTAGAGAAGCGTCGGGGGCGCGGCCTGCGGCCAGTCGAGGTCGACCGCGACCGAATGGCCCTGCCGCGCGCGGATGCGCGACGCGTCGGCCGACAGTTCGAAGCGCTGCTTGTCGCTGTCGTCCACCAGGCGGAGCAGGGTCGGCCAGTCGATCGGCATCCCTGCCCGCTCCAGCCCGGCGAGCACCGCGTCGACCTCGGTCCAGCCTTGTGGATCGAGGGTCAGCCCTGCCGCTTCGGGCTGGTGGCGCAGCCACAGCGACAGGCGTTTCGACAGGCGTACGGGGTCGGGCATCAGGCTGCCTCCGCAATGGTGATCGCGCGTCCGGTCCATTCCTCGGCCGCGACCGCGTCGATCGGGCGGGCGATGCCGCGGGTCAGGGGGGTGGGAATGGTGACGCGGAAGCCGCAGGCGAGCAATCCTTCGACCGCCCAGCGGACGCAATAGTCGGCCGCGACACCCACCACCTCGACCTCCTCGACGCCCGACGCACGCAGGGCGGCGAAGAAGCCGTCGCGATCGGTCGCGTCCTCCGTGCCGATCCGCTCCATCGTCAGGCCGGGTTCGGCCCACATGTCGAACACGCCCTTCTCCAGCCGATAGCAGGGGATCGCCGGATCGACCGCGCCCGGGTCGACCACCAGCGCCCAACCCGGCGTCTCGACCTCGCAATGCGGCGGGAACTGCTTCGCTTCCTCCGACAGCGCGTAGACGGCGGGCACATGGGTGTCGGCGGTGAACAGCACGCCCGCCACCTCCCCCGCCCGCAGCCCGGCGAGCCAGGCGTCGACGGCTGCGACGATCGCGTCCGCCCCCGGCACCGGCAGCGCGCCGTCCGCCGCCACGAAGTCCCGCTGCATGTCCACCACCATTGCGAAGCGCATCACTTGTCTCCTTGCCCGGTTGACATAGGTGCAGACCGCACATAAGTAAAGCGCATACCGCATATAAGGATGCGATCGGTGGACGAGGCCGCGTTCCTGGACAGCTACGACCCCGCCGTGTTCGAGCGGCCCTCGGTCGCGGTCGACCTGATCCTGACCAGCGTCGTCGACGGCGCTCCGGCGGTGTTGCTCCATCGCCGGCGCGAGCATCCGCAGGCCGGTGCCTGGGCGCTACCGGGCGGGTTCGTCGGGATCGGCGAGAGCCTGGACGAAGCGGCACGCCGCGTGCTGGGCGACAAGGCGCGGATGGGCGATGCCTATCTCGAACAGCTCTATACCTTCGGCGCGGTCGAGCGCGATCCCAGGATGCGGATCGTCAGCGTCGCCCATTTCGCGCTGCTGCCGGCGGAGCGGTTCGCGGTCGCGCCCGGGCTGGCGCTGGCTCGGGTGGCGGTGCCCGAGGGCGGGGTCGCGACCGCGCTGGTCGATGGCGAGCCGGTCCCCCTCGCCTTCGACCATGCCGCGATGCTCGACCTCGCGATCCGGCGGTTGCGGGGCAAGCTCGACTGGTCGCCGGTCGCGTTCGCGCTGCTGCCCGAGCGCTTCACGCTGCGCGCGTTGCAGGACGTCCACGAGGCGATCCTAGGACGCCCGCTCAACAAGCCCGCCTTTCGCCGCCGCCTGATCGACAGCGGCCGGATCGCCGCGACCGGCGAGCGCGAGACCGGCGCGTCGTTCCGGCCGGCCGAACTTTATCGCTACACGGGAGACAACTGATGGCGCACATCAAGAACTTCGGCTTCGCGGCGCAGCTGCGCGCGGACGCGAGCAACCACGTCATCCGCTATCGCAAGGGCCGGGTGCGCCAGTCGGGACGCGGCCTCGTCTTCTGGTTCCGGCCGGAGACCGCGAGCATCGCCGAGCTGCCGATGGACGACCGCGAGATGGCGATCTTCGTCAAGGGGCGCAGCCGCGACTTCCAGTCGGTCGCGGTGCAGGGCACGCTGACCTGGCGGGTTTCGGACCCCGAGCTGCTCGCCGCCCGCGTCGACTTCAGCATCGGGCTGTTCACCGGCGCGTGGACCGCCGAGCCGATCCAGCGGATCGAGACGCGCCTCGCCGGGCTCGTCAACCAGGCGGCGCTCCAGTACCTCGCGCAGGCGCCGGTGCGGGCGCTGCTCGACGCGGGGCCCGAGCCGCTCAGGACCGCGCTGGAGGCGGCGCTGGCGACCGACCCGGCGCTCGCCGACCTGGGACTCGGCATCGCCGCGATCCGGCTGACCAACCTTGCCCCTACCAGCGAGCTGGAACGCGCGCTCCAGACCCCGACCTTCGAGGCGCTCCAGCAAAAGGCCGACGAGGCGACCTTCGAGCGCCGCGCGCTGGCGGTGGAGAAGGAGCGCGCGATCGCCGAGAACGAGCTCGCCAACCGCACCGAGCTGGCCCGGCGCGAGAAGCTGCTGATCGCCGAGGAAGCCGACAACGCCCGCGCGCGCGCTGCCGGCGTGGCGGAGTCGCAGGGGATCGAGGCGGGCGGCGAAGCGGAGCGCATCCGCACGGTCGAGGCCGCCCGCGCCGAGGCCGAGCGCGAACGCATCGCGATCTATCGCGACCTGCCGCCGGGCGTGCTGATAGGGCTCGCCGCACGCGACCTGGCGGGCAAGCTCGACACGATCGAGCACGTCAACGTGACGCCCGACCTGCTCGCGACGCTGCTGGGCGAGGTCCGCCGGGAACTGCCGGCGGTGCGCTAAGACCCTTGTGCTCCCGCGAAGGCGGGAGCCCAGACTGGGCCCCCGCCTTCGCGGGGGCACATCCGAGAACAGACCAGATGCCCACCATCACCCCCCGCGCGGTGTTCGTCACCCGCGAAAGCGACTATCGCCAGCTCATCGCCCGCCATGCGACGCGCGAGCAGGCGCGCTTCTTTCTCGAATCGCGCGGGCAGGCGATCGAGGCGCTGGAGGCGCGCGACCGGCAGCTCGCCGCGACGCTTCAGGCCGCGCGCGCGGCGGTGCCCGACGACTGGCGGCAGGCGCTGGTCGCGCGTGCCGACCTCGACCGCTTCCTGTTCGGGCCGGAGGACGTGGTGGTGCCGGTGGGGCAGGACGGGCTGGTCGCCAACGTCGCCAAGTACCTGTCCGGCCAGCCGGTGCTGGGGGTGAACCCTGCCCCCGACCTGTACGACGGGGTGCTGGTGCGGGTGCCGCTCGCCCGCCTGCCCGAGCTGCTGCGCGCCAGCGCAGCCGGTGCCGCGCCCGCCGAGCGGCGGACCATGGTCGAGGCGCGGCTCGACAGCGGCGAGGCGCTGCTCGCGCTCAACGAGGTGTTCGTCGGCCATCGCAGCCACCAGTCGGCGCGCTATACCCTCGCCGCCGGCGACGCGCGCGAGGACCAGTCGTCATCGGGGCTGATCGTCGCATCGGGCACGGGCGCGACCGGCTGGGCACGCTCGATCGCGGAGGCGACAGGCACCCGGCTGGCGCTGGCGCCGGAGGAGCGTGCGGTCGGCTGGTTCGTGCGCGAGCCCTTTCCCAGCATCGCGACCGGCACCGCGATGCGCAGCGGCAGGCTATTCGCGGACCCGCTATCCGTCACCTCGCGGATGAACGACGGCGGGGTGATCTTCGCCGACGGGATCGAGCAGGACTTCATCCCCTTCGACTGGGGGCGCCGGGTCGTGATCGGCCCCGCCGCCCGCCCCCTCCACCTCGTCACCGGCTGAGGAGTTCCCATGCCCGTCACCGACATCGCCACCCGCACCTACGATCATGGCTGGCGGCTCGACCCGATCGTCCGCAGCCTGCTCGACACCGACTTCTACAAGTTGCTGATGCTCCAGCTGATCTGGCGGCGGCATCGGCAAGTCCACGCGACCTTCTCGCTCATCAACCGGACCAGAACGGTGCGGCTGGCGGACGATATCGACGAGGCCGCCTTGCGCGAGCAGCTCGACCATGCGCGTAGCGTGCGCTTCGCCAAGAAGGAGCTGATCTGGCTGGCGGGCAACAGCTTCTATGGCAAGCAGCGGATGTTCGCGCCCGACTTCCTCGCCTGGCTCGCCGAGTTCCGCCTGCCCGAGTACGAGCTCAGCACCGTCGACGGGCAGTTCGAGCTCCGCTTCCCCGGCCTCTGGACCCACACCACCATGTGGGAGATCCCGGCGCTGGCGATCGTCAACGAGCTGCGCGCGCGGGCGGCGCTGAAGGGGCGCGGGCCGTTCGAGCTCGACATCCTCTACGCCCGCGCCAAGGCGAAGCTGTGGGAGAAGGTGGAGCGGCTGCGCGAGCTGCCCGACCTCGTCGTCTCCGACTTCGGCACCCGCCGGCGCCACGGCTTCCTGTGGCAGCGCTGGTGCGTCGAGGCGCTGAAGGAAGGGCTGGGCCCGCGCTTCATCGGCTCGTCCAACGTATTGCTGGCGATGGACGCCGACCTGGAGGCGATCGGCACCAATGCGCACGAGCTGCCGATGGTGCTCGCCGCCCTCGCCGAGGACGATGCCGGGGTGGCCGCGGCCCCCTATCTCGTGCTCGACGAATGGCGGGCGCAGTATGACGGCAACCTGCTGATCGCGCTGCCCGACGCGTTCGGGACGGCCGCGTTCCTGGCGGGTGCGCCCGCATGGCTCGCCGACTGGACCGGCTTCCGCCCCGACTCGATGCCCCCGATCGAGGGCGGCGAGCAGATCCTGGCCTGGTGGCAGGCGCAGGGCGTCGATCCGCGGGAGAAGCTGCTGATCTTTTCCGACGGAATGGACGTCGACGCGATCGAGCGCACCTATCGCCATTTCCACGGCCGGGTGCGGACCAGCTTTGGCTGGGGCACCAACCTCACCAACGACTTCCGCGGCTGCGACCCGGCGGGCGGAGCTGCGCTGGCGCCGATCTCGCTGGTCGCCAAGGTCACGAGCGCGAACGGCCGCCCCGCGGTGAAGCTGTCCGACAATCCCGCCAAGGCGACCGGCGACCCGGCGGAGGTCGCGCGCTACCTCCGCATCTTCGGACAGGACGGCAGGGTAGCGAGCGCGGTGTCCGTCTGACGTTGGAACCCCGGCTTTCGGCGTCCGGTCCGCTCACTCGTGGCATGCCACCCACTGCATCGGTTGCATCTTGGCCGGCATTGGGGTTGGACGCTCGGGCACGATCGATGCAGTGCATTGCCAGTATAAGCGGAAGGCTCAGGGATGAAGGTTTCGGTCGCGATCGCAACCTATAACGGGCGTGGGCACCTGCGCGAGCAGCTGGCAAGCATCGCCGGCCAGACCCGGCTGCCCGCCGAACTGGTGGTCGGCGACGACGGGTCCACCGACGACACGCTGGATATCGTCCGCGCCTTTGCAGAGACCGCGCCTTTCCCGGTCCGCATCCTCGATAAACCCACCCGCATGGGCTTTTCCGATAACTTCCTGAGCATCGCCGAGGCGTGCGAGCACGAGGCGATCGCCTTTTGCGACCAGGACGACGTGTGGCTGCCCAACAAGCTGGAGGTCTGCACCGGCCGGTTGCGCGACGACAACAGCCTGATCGCACTCCACGCGCTGACCGTGGTGGACGCGACGCTGCGCCCGACCGGCCTGCATTGGGTGCAGGGCGCCGATCATGATCGCGTCTTCGAGCCGCTCGAGTTCGATCCCTATCATGAAGGGTGGGGCAATTCGATCGTGGTCCGGCGCGAGATCGTGCACCTCGTCGACCGCACGCGCCGGCCGCCCCAGCCGGAAAACCAGAAGCTGCCGCTGTCGCACGATACCTGGGTCTACATGCTGGCCGCGGCGCTGGGCCGCGTGTCGATCGTGGCGGCGCCGCTGATCCTCTATCGCCAGCATGGCGGCAACGTGGTCGGCGTATCGGCCGGCCGGCCGCTCGGGCGATTGGGGTCGCTGACGCAAGTCCGCAAGCGGCACTGGCGCGAGCAGGCGATCATCAACGCCCGCATGGTGCCGATCTTCGCCGAGATCGCCTCGCATCCCGGTCCCCTCGCCGAGCCCGCCCGCGCCGCGGCCGCGTGCTTCGAGAAGCGGCACGCGCTGATGGACGCGCGCGCCGGCATCTTCGACCGGCCGACCGCAGCCGCACGCTACCAGGCGTTTCGCGATTTCCAGCGGCTGGCCGGACCGCCGGCGCCGGGACTGGGATCGCAGGTGAAGAGCCTGGTGCTGGGCGTGTCGGGCCTCAACCTGTCGGGCCCCGGCCGCGGGGTAAGGGTGGAATAGCGGCCAAGCGCAGGAGGATCGAGCTTCGGCAGACCCTGCTCAGCCGTCGGCTTTTGAGCCCTTCAGGGCGGCGGACGTATGCGCCATGCCGCGTTCGAGATCGAAGCGCGGTCGATAGCCCATCTGTTGGCGCGCCTTGCCGGAGTGGATCGTCGACTGACCGCTCATCCAGCGCGCCCGTCCGACATCGGGCATGTGCACAAAGCCCCTGCGGCGGCTGCTGGGGCCGTATAGAGCATCTTTCGGACCGCGCCCCAGCGCGCCGGGCAACAGGCCCAGCACGGCCGTCAGCGCCCTGCGAACCACGCCGACCTGCGCCGTTCGCCGGATGATCCGTTCAGGCGACAGGGCAAAGCGTCGCAATTTCGCGAGCCTGGTGTTCTCGCGTTCGATGGATGCCATCGGCATATAGGTCGGGGCCCGGACGCCGGCGGCCTTTGCCAGCGTCTCGTAAAAGGCCCCCCATGTCACCGGTTCCGGTCCGGAGACCAGGAAGCGCTCGCCGACCGCCGCGGGATTGGTCGCCGCCACCAGCATGGCATCCACCACGTCGTCGACATACACCGCGGCGCACACGCCCTCGCCCTGGTCGGGCAGGATCACCGTGCCGTAGCGAAGCATGTCGACGGGCTCAACGGTCCAGGGGTTCGATCCGGGGCCGTACACGATCGTCGGTTGCAGGATGACGCATGGAAAACCGTCCGCCTGGTGCGCGCCGAGCAGTTCCAGCTCCATCTGGCGCTTGACAAAGGAATACCCCTCCCCCGCCGTCGTGTCTTCGGTCTGTTCCGTGACCTCGCCGTTCGACGGAAGCTCGTAGACGACGAAGCTGCTGATGTGGACGAAACGGGCGCAGCCGTTCGCCCGGGACGCGGCGATCAGCGACCGCAGCGCCCGCATGTTCCAGTCCTCGTCGTTCCAGTCATACGCGCAGTGGAACACGACCTCAATGCCGCGCAGGACCTCGCGCATGCGGTCGGCGTCCGACAGGTCCACCTGTTCCGTCGTCACGCCCGGCCTTTGCAGGCGCCCGTTGGCCGGGCTTCGGCTCAGGCATGTCACCACGGCCCCCTGCTCCAGCAGGCGCTCGACCAGACGACCGCCGATGAACCCGGTCGCGCCCGTGACGGCTACCCGTGTCCCGGCCCGGATCTTCGGTTCATGGGCTTGGGCGGCCGCGGCGTCGGCGGCGTTCGCTTCAGGCATCGATTTCGTCCCCTGGATTCGCGTTCGGAGGTGCGCCGCCAGGCGGCACGCCATGGCGACGATCATCAGCGTCGGATTGGCATGGCTCGCGGTCGGGAAGACGGAGCTGCCGGCGACGTAGAGCCCGCCGACTCCATGGACCTGGCAATTGGCATCGACCACACCATGGCGTGGCGAGGATGCCATCCTGGTCGTCCCGGTGGGATGACAGCCGTCCTGCAGAACGGTGTTGTCATAGGCCTGGTCGAGAATCCACTGGGCAAGGCGGGGTTTCGGCAACCGGAGCCGGTCGAACTCTTGCGCGATCAGCATCGCCAGACGTCCCTGCGAGGCTCGGTCCTGCCGGCTGATGCGCCAGTCGGTCCGTGCGATCCGCGATCCGAAGCGGGTCACCCGGTCGCTCAGCTCGACCCGGCTCTGCGGGTCGGGGGTCTGTTCGGAACCGATCAGCAGGCCGACCTTCGCCGGCAGGCGGCGGACCGGCTGGCGCAGCACTAGGCGCGAGTGCAGGGCGCGGGCAAAATAGTCCGGTCGCGAGGCGCTGCGGCGAAGGTCGGACCGCAGCTGCGATCGGTCGCGCCGTGCGATCCGCGCCAGCGCCTCGATCGGATCGTCGGCGGACTGGTCCTCCATCGGCCAGGCTGCGCAATTGAGCAGGCCTTCGTCGCGTTGCACCCGTTTGCTGAGGGCGAAGCCTGCCGAGAAGACCCGCTCCCCGTCGCCGGTATCGAAGCGGAAGGAGCCGAACAGCTTGTTCAACCTTGCCGTGTCGCGGGGATCAAAGGTGACTGCCATGTCCAGGTCGCGTGGATGGTCCATCAGGAACCGGCCGACGAGATCGTGATCGTTCCCTAGGCCCCGCTCGGCGATCGCGGTGGAGTCTAGGAGCAGCCGTGGATTTTCGATACCGCCGGCGCAGAGGATCACGGTCGGGGCCGAGATCGTGATGACCTTACCGGATGGGTAGGCGACGTCGACCGAGGCGATGCGCCGGGTGACGGGATCGACGTTCAGCTGCGTCACCGTGGCATGCAGGACGACGCGCACGTTGTCCGACCGGCTGTCGCGGAAACGGGCGCTGAACCGCGTGGACGACCAGTCCCGGTCCCGGCCGAATACCCAGTACAGGTTCCGCAGCAACCGCTCGTCGACGGGGGGCTTGGTCATGGTGCGGCGGATGGACGGGGAATCCGGCTCCACCACGTGGGAACCGGCGCCGAGGTGTTGGGCGGCCTTGTCGAGATAGGGCGCGATCTCCTCGGGGCCGAACGGCCATCCGGACTCGGGAACCCAGTCGCGCCGTTCATAGTCGATCGGGTCAAAGGCGATGCAGCGATTGCCCCAGCCGGTCGACGCGGTTGTTCCTCCGAACACACGGCATCGGCCGTTGAACAGAGGCATTCCGACATCTTCCGTCTCGTTCAGTTCCGACGTTTCCGGTCCTTCGCGGCCCCCGCCGCTTTCCAGAACAAGGATCCGGGCGGCGCCGGGCGTCAGTTCGGACGCCAGGGTCCAGGCGGCAGGACCGCTGCCGACAATGATCACATCCGCGGAGGTCGGAGCACTGTCACCGAGGGTGAGTAGGTCGTGAACCTGCATGGGCCATGCTCCGTGCTGGCAGGAGCTCGGCCCCCACGTCCTACGATGATAGTCGAAGTTCGAGCCTTAGCCGACCCCTCTTGTTGCAACGCGCAGCCGGTCAACCCGACCGACGCACCCATTCCTGAAATGTCGCGGTGGAGAAGTGCTCGAGCAGGCCCTGTCCGCCACAATCCTTCGCCCGCCCCGCCAGCAGCAGCGCGCCGGCGAGCAGGAGGTGGCGGCTAGTCATGGCGCAACGCCCAGGCAGGCGCGGCGCGGCTGGCGCGGAGCGACTGGCCGAGCACGGTCAGCACCGCGATCGTGGTCGCGAGCAGGCTGGCTGCGAGGAAGTAGACCGGCGACAGCGCGATCCGGTCGTCGAACCCGGCCAGCCAGCTGCGCATCGCGGCCCAGACGATCGGCCAGGCGACGAGGTTGGCGAGCAGCACCGGGCGCAGGAACTGTCCGACCAGCAGCCGGACGATATCGGCGGACGACGCGCCCAGCGTCTTACGGATGCCGATCTCCTTGACCCGGCGCTGGGTGTTGAACGAGGCGAGCCCCCACAGCCCGACGCAGCCGATCAGCACCGCCAGCCCCGCGCCGATCCCGAACAGCCGGGTGGCGCGGTCGTCCGCCTCGTAGAACCTGGCGAGCGCGTGATCGCCGGTCTGCCCGTAGAACGGCACCTGCGGGGCCATCCGCAGCCACAGCGCCCGTGCCGCAGCCACGACCGGCTGCGGATCGCCGGTGAAGCGCAGCGTCGCAACGGCGGTGCCGAGCCGCGCGGGATCGCGGTAGTACATGTAATAGGTAGGAGCCATCGGATCGCGTGGCGAAGCGAAGCGCAGGTCGTCGACGACGCCGATGATCGTGCGCGGGCGATTGCCGCCCCGTCCGGCCGATCGCTTCCTGTGCCGACCGCATCCGCAGCGAGGACAACGCGCGCCGGTTGACCACCACGGTGATGCCTTTCTTGAGATCCTGCGCATCGTCTGTGCCATGGGCGTCGTCGAACAGCCGGCCCGCGACCAGCCGCGCACCATGTGTTTCGAAAAGCGCGGCCCAACGGTCACCCGCTTGAGCGAAGGGCCCTCGCCGGGCACGCCGGGCAGCGAGACGCTGTCGCTGTTCTCCTCGCCGCTGCCGCCGATCGCGCCATTCGCGAAAGTCACTGAGGTGATCTGGGGCAGCGCGGCAAGGCCATTCGCCAGCGCCTGCCTCTGCGCCGGCGCGACCAGGCTGTCGGCGACCGAGCGGACCACCAGCAGCCCGTCGCGGCGGAAGCGCAGGTCGGCGGCACGGGCTTGGCGGGTCTGCGCGATCAGCACGCCCGTGCCGATGGTGAACGCGATCGCGAGCCCGAACTGAAACAGCACTAGCTGGTCCAGGCGCTGTGGGCGCTGCTCCAGAACGGTGCGGAGGCCGCGCTTGCCGCCCCCTCCCCCGCCCGCGTCGCGCTCACGGTCCTGCCCGGCCCCGGCGAGCTGGCGATTCGCGTGTCCGACACCGGCGCCGGCATTGCCCCCCCACCCCGATCGCGCGCGCATCTTCCGCCCGTTCTTCACCACCAGGCCGGCGGGATTTGGCATCGGCCTCAGCCTCGCCCGCCGCATCGCCCGCGCGCAACGCTCGCCAACCCCGCGTCCGAGCGGCTCCAGGACAAGCTGCGCGACATGGTGCGCGTCATCATGGCCGCGGGCGAGCTGACCGGCGACCTCCAGCAGGCGATCTACTGGTTCCGGAACGAGCCGATCGCGACGCTCAGGCGGCAAACCGCGGCCGAACTCGTCGCCGCGGGCCAGGCTGACGCGGTGATGGCGCACCTATCCGAACTGGTGGACGGGGCCAACGGATAGCCGTGCTGCGCATCCGGCTGGGGCCGCGCCACTTCTATCGCTATCTCACGCCGAAATGGGCATACCTGCCGCTCAGCGGCGCCGGCGCCGCCAGCGGAGGCGGGCGGTTCAACCGCCCCGGCATCGAGGCGCTGTACCTGTCGGCCGAGCCGGACACCGCGCTCGCCGAGTACCGGCAGGGATCGAGCCTGCCGCGCCCGGCGACGCTGGCGGCGTACGAGATCGACCTGACCGAGGTGATCGACCTGTCGGCGGGCCACGACCCAGACCGGTGGGCGCCGCGATGGGCGGGGTGGAACTGCGACTGGCGCTGGATCGCGCGGATCGAGCACGAGATTCCCTCGTCATGGCAGCTGGGCGACGAGGCGATCCGGTCGGGTGTGGCCGGGCTGCTGTTCCCCTCCACGCATCGGGTGGGCGGCACCAACCTCGTGGTGTTCGCCGCCAACCTGACGTCCGCCGATCGGATGGCGGTGCATGACCCCGACGCGATGCTCCCGAGGGATCAGAGGTCGTGGGAGCCATGAGGAGGCGGTGATCCGTCGGTTCCCGTCACCACCCCGCTCGTCCTGGCCCGATGGAGCGCGGTCACTCGCTTGATCTGGGCGATGCTGCATCCGGCGAGGTCGGCGATGCGAGCGATGCTCATGTCCACCTCGCGCAAGGGCACCATATAAAGCGGCTGTGCGAACTGCCCGACCTCGTGATCTTCGATTTTGGCACCCGCCGGCGCCACGGCTTCCTGTGGCAGCGCTGGTGCGTCGAGGCATTGAAGGAGGGGTTGGGGTCGCGCTTCATCGGCTCGTCCAACTTCGGGCAGGACGGCAGAGTGACGAGCGCGGTGTTCGTCCGATGATGACGGGCGGGAGGCGGGCGCAGCCATCGCGTCCGTGCCGCCCAGTCGGTCGGCATGGACGGGCGTGGACGCGCTACGCTATCAGCGTCGGCACGCCTGCCGGGCGGGGGGACCTGATGCCGACACTGTATGCGCTCAAGCCACGCTTCCAGGCGCTTCTGCGACCCCTGGTCGTGCGGATCGCGGGCGCGGGCGTGTCGGCGAACCAGGTCACGCTGCTGGCGGCGGGGGTGTCGATCCTGGTGGGGGCCGGCATCATCTGGTCGGGTCGGCAGGCGGCGTTCCTGATCCTGCCGGTCTGGTTCCTCGTCCGGATGGGCCTCAACGCCGTCGACGGGATGCTGGCGCGCGAGTTCGGCCAGAAATCGCATCTGGGCGCCTATCTCAACGAACTGGGCGACGTCGTCGCCGATGCGGCGCTGGTCGCGCCGTTCGCCTTTGTCGCGCCCTTCGCGCCCTCCTGGGTGTTCGCGGTCATCCTGCTGGCAGCGTTAAGCGAATATGCCGGCGTGATGGGACCACTGGCCGGGGCGTCGCGTCGCTATGACGGACCGTTCGGCAAGAGCGACCGGGCGCTGGCGTTCGGGGTGCTGGCGACATGGATCGGCATCGGCGGTCCCCTGCCGCCGTGGAGCGCGTGGCTGATGCCCGTTCTCGCCTGCCTGCTCGGCCTGACGGCGGTCAATCGGGTTCGATGCGGGGTGGCCGAAGCCGCCGTTCAGGGAGAGTCGCGATGACACGGGAATGCCGGGAGCTGTCGTTCACCACCCATGACGGCGTCGACCTCGCCTATCGCCACTGGCCCGCGACCGGCGCCGAGCCCAGGGGGGCGGTGCTGCTGCTCCATCGCGGGCACGAGCATGGCGGTCGCATGGCGCATGTCGTCGACGAGCTCGACCTGCCCGACCACCACCTCTTCGCCTGGGACGCGCGGGGCCATGGACGATCGCCGGGACGCCGCGGCCATTCACCCTCGTTCGCCCACAACGTCCGTGACCTGGACGGCTTTTCGCACCACGTCGCCGAGCGTCATGGCGTTGCGCGCGAGGACATGGCGGTTGTCGCGCAGTCGGTGGGGGCCGTGATCGCCGCGACCTGGGCGCACGACTACGCCCCGCCGATCCGCGCACTGGTGCTGGCGGCGCCGGCCTTCTCGGTAAAGCTCTATGTTCCCTTCGCGCGCCCGGGGCTGGCGCTGATGCGGCGGCTGCGCGGACCGTTCGACGTCAACTCCTACGTCAAGGCGCGCCTGCTCACCCACGACCCGGAGCGGCAGGCGAGCTACGACACCGATCCGCTGATCTCGCGCGCGATCTCGGTCGACATCCTGCTCCAGCTCTACGAGGCGGGTGAGCGCGTGGTCGCCGACGCCGGCGCGATCACGATCCCCACCCAGATGCTGATCGCCGGATCGGATTACGTCGTGAGGGCGGGGCCGCAACGCGCGTTTCACGACCGGCTGGGCACCCCGGACAAGGAATGCCACACCTATCCCGGCTTGTTCCACGACATCCTGGGAGAGGCCGACCGCGCGCCCGTGATCGCGGACATGCGGCGCTTCCTGCTCGATCGCTTCGCAACCCCGCGCAAGGGGGTGGACCTGACCGGGGCGGACCGGGCGGGCCATACCCGCGAGGAGTCCGACAGGCTGTCCGCGCCGCTGTCGATCGTGTCGCCCAAGGGAGCCTGGTGGGCGCTGTACCGGGCCAATCTGCGGCTGGGCGGGTTGTTCTCCCGCGGCATCGCGCTGGGGCATGACACCGGTTTCGATTCCGGATCGACGCTCGATTACGTCTACCGCGATCGTGCCGAGGGGAAGCTGGGCATCGGCAAGGCGATGGATCGCGCCTACCTCGACGCGATCGGGTGGAAGGGTATCCGCCAGCGCAAGCTCAACGTCGAGGAGCTGATCCGGCTGGCGCTCGCCCGCTTGCGCGACGCAGGCCGCCCGGCGCACATCGTCGACATCGCCGCCGGTCACGGCCGCTATGTCCTCGAGGCGCTGGCGGGGATGCCGAGCGCGGTGGATACGATCCTGCTGCGTGACTACTCCGACATCAACGTCGCCGCCGGCCGGGCCCTGATCGCCGATAAGGGCCTGTCCGCGACCGCGCGGTTTGAGCATGGCGACGCGTTCGACGCCGACTCGCTCGCCGCCATCCGGCCGGCGCCGACGCTGGCGATCGTGTCCGGCCTCTACGAGTTGTTCGCCGACAACGACCTGGTCGGCCGGTCGCTCGCCGGCCTGGCGCGGGCGGTGCCGGAAGGTGGCTACCTGGTCTATACGGGCCAGCCCTGGCATCCCCAGCTGGAGATGATCGCGCGCGCGCTGACATCGCATCGCGCCGGCCAGGCATGGGTGATGCGGCGGCGGACGCAGGGCGAGCTGGACCAGCTGGTCGCCGCCGCGGGGTTCCGCAAGGTCGAGCAGCGGATCGACCGGTGGGGCATCTTCACGGTCTCGCTCGCCGTCCGCGAGAGCGGCACGCCGCGTTGAGCGAGGCGGCGATCCCGGTCGAGAGGCCCCCGACGCTCCGCGCGCTCGCGGCGCTGATCGGGCTGGGGGTGCTGTTCTACAGCAGCTACGGCCTGTCCAACTGGCTGGCGTCGCTGCGCACCCATGTGCCCTCGATCGTATACGACTGGGAGCGTTCGGTGCCGTTCCTCCCCTGGACGATCGTCCCCTACTGGACGACCAACCTGTTCTATGCGGCGTCGGTGCTCCTGTGCCGGAGCGCGCCCGAGCTGCGCGTCCACGTCACCCGACTGGTGTGGGTCCAGCTGATCGCCGTCGTCTGCTTCATCGCCTTTCCCTTGAAGTTCTCATGGGGGAAACCGCCGACCACCGGCATCGCCGGGCGGTTGTTCGACGGGCTTGCCGGGTTCGACATGCCGTTCAATCAGGCGCCCTCGCTCCACGTCGCGCTGACCGTGATCCTGGCGTCTTTCTACCTGCCGCGACTGCCGCGCTGGTTGTGGGCGCCGTTCCTGGGCTGGTCGCTCCTGGTCGTGGTGTCGACCATGACCACCTGGCAGCATCATTTCGTCGACCTGCCGACCGGGGCGTTGCTCGGCTACCTGATCGTGTGGGCGCTGCCATTCCGGGGGCGATCGCCGCTCGCGCACGGGCGTCTCGCCGCCCAGCCGGACCGGCGACGGCTGGGATGGCGCTACGTCGGCGGATCGGCGCTGTGCGTGCTGCTGGCGGTTCCGGGGGGCGGCTGGCTCTGGTGGCTGTGGCCGGCGGTGTCGCTGGCGCTGGTCGCGGTCGCCTATCTGGCCTTCGGGCCGGCGGTGTTCGCCAAGTCGGACGACGGGCGGATCGGGCCCGCCGCCCGCGTCCTGCTCGCCCCCTACCTGCTCGGCGCGTGGATCAACTCGCGGCTGTGGACATGGCGCGATCCCGAACCGGTCGAGGTCGCGCCGGGCCTTTGGCTCGGCCGCTTCCCGTCGCGCGACCGCCTGAAGGGGGTCGGGCGCGTCGTCGACCTGACCGCCGAGCTGGCCCGGCCCCGCTGGGCGAAGGACGTGGCATGGCAAAGCTTCCCGTGCCTCGATCTGGTCGCGCCCGACCCGGCGGTGCTGCGGCGGGCGGCGGATGCGATCGGATCGATCGCGCCGGGCGAACCCGTCATGGTGTGCTGCGCGCTCGGCTATGGCCGCAGCGTGGCGACGATCGCCGCGTGGATGGTCGGTCGCCACGCGGACAGCGCGGAGGACGGCGTCGCCCGCCTGCGCGCCCTTCGGCCCAGGCTGGCGATCGGCCCAAGCCAGCTGGCCGCGATCGCGGCGGCAGGGACCCGTGGCTGAGATGACGGACGCGACCCGCTGGCAGGCCGGCATCGCGCACGCGACCGCGGCCGGCACCGTGATTTGGCAACAGGCGTCGCTCGCGATCGGGCTGGTCGGGCTGGCGTCCGTCGTCGTCCGCGCAGGAGCCGCGCCGGCCATCGCCCTCGCCCTGTCGCTGCTGCAAGCGGCGCTGCTCGTGGCGGGGCTGTGGCTCGGCCTGCGGCTGCGGATCGACGCGGTGCTGTTCCGCGGCCTGGCCGAGGCCGAGGGCATGGACGGGTTCGACCGGGCGATGCTGGAGCTCGGGTTGATCGACGCCGGCAAGGTCGCCCGCCCGATGCCGGATCGCGTCGCGGGGCTGATGCGGCTGGTCCGCCTGCTGGCGCTGGTCGTCGCGGCGCAACTGGTGGTGCTGGTCGGGACGGGGTGGTTCGCATGGCGTTGATCCGCGATCTTGCTGCGCGCGCGACGGCGCGGCTCATCGCCGGCTTTGCGCGTCTGGTAACCGGGGTCTATGGCGACTGGCGCGGCTGCCAGCCCGCGCCGGGCCAGCGCGTCTATTTCGCCAATCACACCAGCCATGGCGACTTCGTGCTGATCTGGACGGTGTTGTCCGGCCGCGCACGCCGGCAGACCCGCCCCGTCGCGGCGGCCGATTACTGGAACGTCCCCGGCCTCAGGCGCTTTATCGGCGCGCATGTCTTCCGGGCGCTGCTGATCGACCGGCGCGCAGGCGGCGGCAGCGCGATCGCGGCGATGGCGGATGCGCTGGCTGAGGGCGACTCGCTCATCATCTTTCCCGAAGGGACGCGCAACACCGGCGACACGCCCCTGCTGCCGCTGCGCGCCGGCATCCATTACCTCGCGCTGGCATGGCCTGGGGTCGAGTTCGTGCCCGTATGGATCGACAACATCTCGCGGGTCATGCCCAAGGGCGAGCTGCTGCCGGTGCCGCTGTTGTGCTCGGTGATCTTCGGCCAGCCGATCTCGGCGACGCCGGACGAGCCGCGCGAGGCGTTCCTGCAACGGGCGCGAGAGGCGCTGTTGCGATTGAAACCCGGCGAGGGGGCCGCATGACGAACCTGACGGACCGGCAATGGCTGCTGGACCACTCCACGCCCGTGCTGTTCGCGGGGCTCGGCGTGGTCCTGCTGCTCGCGACCGCGATCGGCCGCGCGCTGGCGTGGGTCCACGGTGCCACGCCGACGATCGACAACCTCAACCAGCGGATCGACGCGTGGTGGTTCATGGTGGCGGCGATGGGCGTCGCCTTCATCTTCGGGCTGACCGGGCTGGCGATCCTGTTCGCCATCCTGTCGTTCTGGGCGCTGCGCGAGTTCCTGACGCTGACCCCGACCCGGCACGCCGATCATTCCTCGCTGCTGCTGCTGTTCTTCATCGGCCTGCCCGTCCAGTACCTGCTGGTCTGGCAGCAATGGTACGGCCTGTATTCGATCTTCCTGCCCGTCTACGGCTTCCTAGTCCTGGCGATCGCCGCGACCCTGCGCGGGGACACGGCCGACTTCCTGCAGCGGGTGTCGTTCGTCCAGTGGGGGATGATGATCTGCATCTACTTCCCCTCGCACGTGCCCGCACTGGTGACGCTGCCGCTGGCGTCGGGGCGGCCCGCAGACGGCCTGCTGCTGATCGCCTTCCTGGTCATCGTGGTGCAGGGATCGGACGTGCTGCAATACATCTTCGGCAAGCTGTTCGGCCGCCATCCGGTCTCCCCCCGGCTGTCGCCGTCCAAGACATGGGAAGGGCTGGTCGGCGGGATCGCCAGCGCGACGCTGCTGGGAACCGCCCTGTGGTGGATCACGCCGTTCAGCATGCCGGCCGCGGCGGGCATGGCGTTCGTGATCTGCGTGACGGGGTTCTTCGGCGGGCTCGTCCTGTCGGCTATCAAGCGCGACCGGGGGGTCAAGGACTGGGGGCGCACCATCCGTGGCCATGGCGGGATCCTCGATCGGCTGGACAGCGTGATCTTCGCCGCGCCCGTGTTCCTTCATCTCACACGCTACTGGTACACCGTTTGATGCGCGCGGGTTCGCGGGCTCCCGACGCGGAGATGCTTCGGCGGGCGCTTGACGGCTCAAGGCGATCTCAACGAGCGCGTCGCGGTCATGCGCGCACGGGACGGACGATCAGGACGATCGCCATCACGCGACCGAGATCAGATGCTCGCCTCCTTGCCTCTGCACAAAGCTGATTTGCCTGCCGGTGAAGCGCTCGATCACCGCCGCCGCGGTGCGGGCGTGCTCGCTCGGCTTCACCGTCGTGAACGCGCCGCCGCCCGCGACCGCCATGGGCAGCAGCAGCTGGTCGGCGAGATACGGCCCGGCGAATGCGTCGCAGGCCAGGTAACCGCGCATCCGCGAGGCAGCCTGACGCGCCAGGCTCTCGGCCGTCACACCCAGCCGGCCGAAGCCGCTGACGATCTCCGTCGCCTGGCTGAAGCGCGCCTCGAGCAGCAGGATGTTGCCCGGCCCCTGATCCTCGGGCAGCTCGCGGACATAGCTCTCGCGCTCCGACCAGCCGAGGTCACGGCGGACGACGGCGATCTCCCGCTCGGCGATGGCGAACGGCAGCCCGGCGAACAGCGCGCACGCGCTCACCCCCAGCGCCGCGCCGCGCGCGAGGCACTCGACGGGCCGGAGTGGTGCCGGCTCGATTGTCACCTCGATCCGGCCTCCACCGCGCGGGTAGAAGCCGTGGCGCACCAGTCGCGCCTCGACGCGGGGCCCCATGCGGTTGACGATGGGCAGGAAGACACGGTCGATGAAGTCGAACGGCGGGGCCAGCATGTTGTGCGTTCCGCCCTCCAGCACCAGCCGCGAAGGTGCGCCCGCCAGCAGCAGCGGCATCAGCACCGTCTGGAGGACGAGCCCCGTCGAGCCGGCGGTGCCCACCGCGAACCGGTACTCGCCGGGCACGACCCGGCCCGGACGGAAGGTGACCTCGGACGAGCCCACCGTCAGCCCTTCGCATTCACCTCCGCCGATCGCGCACGCCGCCTCGATCGCGGTGACGTGCTGGCGCATCAGCCCCGGCTTCGACCGGCGCGCGCGGACGTCCGTGATCCGTACCGCCTCGCCGGTGACGAGCGACAGCGCGCACGCGTTGCGCACCACCTGTCCCCCGCCCTCGCCTGCTGATCCGTCGATCGTGATCATGTGTTCACCAGTTCCAGAAACAGTTTCTCGGCCTCTGCCCCTAACCTCGGGTCGGGAGTGATCGCCGAAACCTCACCCGCTCGCGCGAGTTCGTCCCGGATGAGCGCGTCGAGGTCCGGCGGCCGCGTACCGTTGGCGCGCTCGTTGGTCCGCCGCTTGGCCTCAACCAGCCCGTCGATCTGCGTCACCAGCGACGCCGGCAACTCGACTGCCGCAACCAAGGACTGCAGGTTCATCGGCGGACGCGAGCCCGGCCGCTCGCGCAGGCAGCGGATCGCCAGCGCCGGCCGCAGCGCGTAGAAGTACTTCTTTACCGGTACGGCATCGTCGCCCGCCAGCCAGCGTTCCGCGGCATTGCGGCCGAGATTGGCGTAGTGATGCGCCAGCGCGCGCGGATCGAGCACCGCGTCAGCCAGCGCCGCCAGCTCGCCCACCACGGCGTGGTCGGGCCGGTAGCGGATCGGCGAGCTGATCCATTCGCTGACCACCGCGTTCGACTTGAGCAGCAGCCCGAGCGCCTTGCGGATGTCCCAGCCGTTGAGGTCGATCTCGTCCTCGATCGGTGTCTCGATCACATCGCGGCCGGGGTTGAGCGACAGATACCAGTCGCGCCGCCGCACATAGACGAAGCGGACGTCGTAATCGCTGTCGGGCGACGGGAAGCCCCAGGCGCGCGAGCCGGATTCGACCGCCAGCAGCAGGCGCACGTCGTGCTCCTCCTCGATGGCGGTCAGCCGCGCGTCGATCTCGGCGCGGACGGGGGCGGGAATCATCGCTCTTCCTTTCTTCGTCACCCCGGACTTGATCCGGGGTCCCGCTTTTCCTTCCACCCGCCGCACGAAGCAGCGGGACCCCGGCTCAAGGCCGGGGTGATGAGTGAGCTAGCCCTTCACGCATACCACCTGCTTCAGCGTGTGGACGATCTCGACCAGGTCGGCCTGTGCCGCCATCACCGCCTCGATCGGCTTGTAGGCGCGGGGCGTCTCGTCGATCACGCCCTCGTCCTTGCGGCATTCGACCCCGGCGGTGTCGGCGATGTGCTCACCCAGCGTCACCAGCTTCTTCGCCTGCGTCCGGCTCATCACCCGGCCGGCGCCGTGCGAGCAGCTGTCGAAGCTCTCCGGGTTGCCCAGCCCGCGCACGATGAACGACTTGGCGCCCATCGAGCCCGGGATGATCCCCATCACGCCCTTCGCCGCGCGCACGGCACCTTTCCGGGTCACGAGCACATTCTCGCCGAAGTGGTTCTCGCGGGTGACATAGTTGTGATGGCAGTTCACCGCCTCCAGCTCCGCCTCGAAAGGCTTCGCGATCGCACTCCGCAACGCTGCGATGACGTTGGTCATCATGGTCCGCCGGTTCAGCGCCGCATAATCCTGCGCCCAGCCGACCGCCTCGACATAGTCGTCGAAATGCTCGGTCCCTTCCGGAAAGTAAGCGAGGTCCTCGTCCGGCAGGTTGATGAACCAGCGCCGCATTTCCTGCTTCGCCAGCTCGATGAAGAAGCTGCCGATCGCGTTGCCCACGCCGCGCGAGCCCGAATGCAGCATCACCCACACCGCACCGGCCTCGTCGAGGCACAGCTCGATGAAGTGATTGCCGGTGCCGAGCGTGCCGAGGTGAACCATGTTGTTGGTCTTCGCCAGCTTCGGGTACTTGTCGCAGAGCCGCTGGAAGCGCGTGGCGAGCGTCGCCCAGGCCTCGACGATCGCGGGCGGGGGCGAGCCCCACGATCCGGGATCGCGCTTGCCCTGCTTGACGTCGCGGCCGTGCGGGACGGCGCGCTCGATCGCCGAGCGCACGCCCTCCAGGTTGTCGGGCAGATCGCTCGCCATCAGCGAAGTGCGCGCCGCCATCATCCCGCAGCCGATGTCGACCCCCACCGCGGCCGGAATGATCGCGCCCCTGGTCGGGATCACCGAACCGACGGTCGCGCCGATGCCGACGTGGACGTCGGGCATCGCCGCGACATGCTTGAACACGAACGGCATCTGCGCGGCGCGCGCGAGCTGCTCGCGCGCGCGGTCGTCGACCGGCACGCCGCGCGTCCAGCTCTTGATCGGCACGCCGCCCTCGACGGGCTGGAACTCGTAGGTCGTCGTCATGGTCCTTACGTCCTTGTATGCGGCCGTGGCGACGAGTGGGTGCGAGACAGCCTGATGCTCTAACCGCTGAGCTACGGGGCGTAAGGCCCCGGCCGGAGTCGAACCGGCGACCCTCAAGGTCCGATGTAGTCCCGCGGGTATTCGCCACGCTTGGTTGTCTTCGGTGCCGGCGACGAGGGTTGGCGAGACATCCCGGATTGCTCCGGGGCGGATTCGAACCGCTCGGCCTTTCGGCCTTACCGATGTAGTCCCGCCGGCATTCGCCAGCTTGAGAGTGGTCACGGCGACGAGGTGATGACCGGACGTTCCCGCTCTACCGCTGAGCTACCCGGCCACATGGCGGCCGGAGCGGGATTCGAACCCGCGACCTGGGGTGTGACAGACCATGTAGTCCGGTCGGCATTCGCCGTGTGTTGATGGGCCGTGGCGACGAGGGGTGGCGAGAGCGTCCTTTGAGCTACGGTGTCGTTCCGGGGGCCTCGAACCCCATCTTCCGGTTCCCCGGCTGCTCTACTCTGGACCTGCGGGTTTCCCCTGGTGACATGTACTCCCGCCGGCATTCGCCACGGCTTACTCCTATACCTCCGTTTCGTTGACCAGTTCGACCCAGTCGCGCGCCTGCCCTGCGGCAAAGCGCGCCACCGTTTCGAACACGGCGTCGGAGAAGCCCCCGACGTTGAGGATGTCGGCGCGACCCGCCGCCTGGGTGGTCCCGTGCGGCTGGATGTCGATGCAGACGAGCCGTGCATCGCGGTTGCGGTTCTTCAGCCGCTCCCACTCACGCATCGTCTGCGTCGACATGCCCTTGCCCGTTGCGTCGACCCAGGACTCGTTGTCCGAGACGATCACTACCAGGTCTACCGCCGCCCGCTCCTTGTTTAGCAGCGCGAGCGGCGCCGACACGTTGGTCCCGCCCCCGCCGACCGCCGCCAGCTTCGCCGCGTTGACGGCGAGACGGGCGTTGGGATCGAGCGCCACGTTCACGACGCCGACCTCGAAGGGCAGCACGCGGGCATGCCGGTTCGTCCGCAGCATCGCCGCTGCGACCAGCGCTGCCACGTCGATGCACCGCACGGTCGAGCTCGCGCCCTTGCGGTAGCCGGTCGCGGGCGAACTCATCGAGCCGGACACGTCCGGGCAGACGACCACGTTGCCGGCGACCTGCGGCACCTTGGCGAGCGAGGCCTCGAGCGCCGTTTCCAGCGCCGCCTGCACCGCGAGCGGCACCCCCTCGCCCACCGACCGCAACGCGACCAGCAGCTGAAAGGGCAGCACGCCCTTCACCGGCGTGACGAGCCGCGCCGTCACCGTCTCGGTCACTCCCGCCACGCCGAACGCGCCGTTGCGCGCCAGTGTGTTGAGGTTGATCCGAAGCGCCTGCCACCCCATCCGCCCCGCCAGTTCGCCCCACTGCTCCGCTGTCAGCGGATGCGCGGTGAGCCATTCGAACGGCACGGGCGGCAGCGGCAACGTCGTGTCGCGCTTCCACGCCTCGAACGCGGCGATCTCGGCCGGCAGTGCGGCGAGGTCGTACGGCTTGCCGATCAGCCAGCCGTAGAACGCCCGCCGGCCTGCGTCCGCGGGCCTCGGGTGCACCATCCGCACGATGTCGGCGAGGCTCGGGGACGTGCCCGTCGCCGCCGCCATCAGGTCGCGGATCGAGGCACGTTCCAGCCATTGCGTCACCAGCCGCTTCGGCCGCGAGCCGAGCGACGTCCGCCCGACCTGCCCCGAACGCAGGATCTGCACATAGCTGCGCAGCATCCGCCCGGTGTCGACCACCTGCCCGAAGACGCGAACCGCGAGGTCGGGATCGGCGACGGTGAGGTACGCGGCGAGCAGCGCCGGCATGTCCTTCATCGCGCCCGCCTGGCGAGCGTAGACGGCCGCCTTGGCCACGAACAGCGGATCGCATCCGCGCGCCGCCTCCAGCGCCTCGGCGAGGTGCTGTTCCGCGGTCGCATAGAAGCTGTCGGCGAGCGTACCCGTCGCCGCCAGCTGCGCGAGCTTCGCCTCCGGCCCATAGGCATAGGCCGGCGCCGCTTCGCGGTTCAGTGTGTCGGGCACCAGCGCGGTCTGGGGCAGCAGCCTTGCCACCGCGCTTGCGAACAATCCCTTGTTGGCCATCGTCCAACTCCTCTGCTTCGGGGGCGGCCGGCCCATTCCGGCCGCCCCTGCCGCGTATCTGCAGAACCGCTTCCGATCCGACGGGATCAGCGTTGCAGCAGGCGTGCCAACTTGGCAGCATCAAGACCGGAAATCTCCCAGACCACTGTTTCATAAAGATATATTCTAGGTCTTGCCATGATGGTGTGCCGGCGAGCATTCGTCAGGCCCGTCCGAAACCCTATCGACCCGTATCTCTCCTTATCCTATCGTATCGGAATGAAACCGCTCGTCGTCCTCGGCTTCCTCGGCTCCACCCTCGACGCGAGCAAGTTCGGTCCTTCACGCTGGAACAAGTGGCGGCCTTCGGTCGGGCTGACGATGCACGAGGACCTGCGCGTCGACCGCTTCGTGCTGCTCCACGGCGCGCCGCACACCCGCCTCGCCGCCTATGTCGCCGAGGATATCGCCTCGGTCTCACCCGAAACCAGCGTCGAGCCGCACGTGATCGACTTCGCCGATCCGTGGGATTTCGAGGAGGTCTACGGCAAGCTGCTCGACTTCGCCCGCGCCTACCCGTTCGATCCGGAGGCGGAGGATTATCTCGTCCACATCACTACCGGCACCCACGTCGCCCAGATCTGCCTGTTCCTGCTGACCGAGGCGCATTACCTCCCCGGCCGCCTGCTCCAGACCCAGCCGCGGCGCGGCACGAGCGAGGCGGCGGGCACCTGGAACGCGATCGACCTCGACCTGTCGCGCTACGACAGCATCGCCACCCGCTTCGCCGCGGCGACCGCCGAGAGCACCAGCTTCCTGAAATCCGGCATCGAGACCCGCAACGCCGCCTTCAACCGCATGATCGACGAGATCGAGCAGGTCGCGATCCGCTCCAAGGCGCCCCTCTTGCTGATGGGTCCGACCGGCGCGGGCAAGAGCCAGCTCGCCCGCCGCATCTATGAGCTGAAGCGGGGACGCCGCCAGGTGAAGGGGCCGCTGGTCGAGGTGAACTGCGCGACGCTGAGGGGCGACGGCGCGATGTCGGCGCTGTTCGGGCACCGCCGCGGCGCGTTCACCGGCGCGGTCGCCGATCGGCCCGGCCTGCTCCGCTCGGCCGACACCGGCATGCTGTTCCTCGACGAGATCGGCGAGCTCGGGCTCGACGAGCAGGCGATGATCCTGCGCGCGATCGAGGACAAGCGGTTCCTGCCCGTCGGCTCGGACAAGGAGGCGGCGAGCGACTTCCAGCTGATCGCCGGCACCAACCGCGACCTCGCGACGTGCGTGGCGCAGGGCAGCTTCCGCGACGACCTCTACGCGCGCCTCAACCTCTGGACCTTCACGCTGCCCGGCCTCGCCGACCGGCGCGAGGACATCGCCCCCAACCTCGACTACGAACTCGACCGCCACGCCGAGCGCGAAGGCGACCGCGTGACCTTCAACAAGGAGGCGCGCGAACGCTACCTCGCCTTCGCCACGGGCCCGGAGGCGCGCTGGCCCGGCAACTTCCGCGACCTCGCGGCCAGCGTCACCCGCATGGCGACCTTCAGCTTCAAGGGCCGCATCGACCTCGCCTGCGTGGAGTCCGAGATCGCGCGGCTGAAGCGGCTCTGGGCCGGCGATCAGGTCGACGCCGACGGCCTTGCGATGCTGCTCCCCGAAGCGGCCCTCACCGCCTTGGACCCGTTCGATCGCGTCCAGCTCGCGCATGTGGTCGCGACCTGCCGCTCCAGCCGCACGCTCTCCGAGGCAGGCCGCACGCTGTTCGCCGCGTCCCGCGCGCAGAAGACCTCATCGAACGATGCCGACCGTCTCCGCAAGTACCTCGCCCGCTTCAACCTGAGCTGGCAGCAGCTCTCGGACTAATCCCGCCCGAGGCATGGCGCCAAAGCACATGCCCTGCGACGCGGTTGGTCGCAGGGCCGATTCGATCCGACTCATTCCGGTTGCCGCGACCGCGCGTGGAGTCACGATGGCGCCATGGACCAGCTCATCACCCATGCCTGCGGCCACGGCCAGATCCACCATCTCGCAGGCTTCGCATCGCAGCAGGAGCGAAAGGCGCGCTGGCTGCGAACCACGCAGTGCCGGGCCTGCTTTGCCGCGGCGAGACGATCGGAGCAGACCGCGGTTGCGGCGGATCACGTCGCCGCCATTGCCCATCTGGACCTGCCCGCGCTGATCGGCAGCGAGCGGCAGGTCGCCTGGGCCACCACGATCCGCGCCAGGCGGCTGGTGCAGTTCGGCGAGGGCGGATTGGCCGCTGCTCGCACCGGCCAGTCCGCCTGCCTGGGCGTGACCGACGCCAAGTGGTGGATCGAGCACCGCGACGTGCCCGATCCCGACCTGCTGGCACCGGCTGCCGGTATCCCGCAGGCTGGCCATGCCGTGCCCATCCGCCCTGGCGTCAGAAGTTGAACGCCAGCTGGAGGCGCGTGCTCCGGCCACCCTGATATTGCGTCACGGTGCGGTAATAGGGCGAGGCGACGCCCTGACCGTCGGTTCCGTTCTCGTTGAAGTTGAGCTTCGATTTGCGGTTGAGCAGGTTGAACACCGACAATCGTGCCGTCATCGATGCCTTGCCGATGTCGAAGGTATAGCTGATGTCGGCATCGTTGACGATCTGCCAGTCGCTCTGGAAAACCGAACCGCGCCGGACCAGTTGCAGCGGCTGCGTGACCTGCGGATTGGTGTTGATGGCGCCGTCCGGACCGATCTGGCAGAACAGTCCGCCGGCACCGGAGAACGGATCCACATTGACCGGCGTGTAGCCGATGCAGCCATAGCGCCGCGGCGAATAGGCCTGGACGTTGAGGCCGAGATTCAGCGAGTCGAACAGCTGGTAGCTGCCGGCCAGCTTGATGACGTGGCGCTTGTCGTTGGGCGTGTAGCCATAGGTCCCCAGCGTGTTGCCGGGTGCGTCGAAGTCAGTGGTCAGTCCGGTGTCGCTCTGGCCGTTGTCGGTCTTCACCCCACCTTCGTAGTTTCCGACCGTCTTCGAGTAGGTGTACGACGCATCGAGGCTCCACGCCCCGTCGAAGTCGCGATGCGCCTCGAAGGTCATGCCCTTGTAGGTGCGCCGCGCCAGCGGATAGCCCAGCGCCTCGGCGCTGAAGTCGATGGTGCGCGGGGTCGCCTCGCCATTGATCGGCGCGTACAGGGTGATGGTCGCCGCCCGGCCGGGATTGACCAGCACATACTGGTTGTATCCTTGAAAGACGTTGTCGCAGCCCGCGATGCGCTGTTCGGCGCAGTAGCGGAGCACCGCCTGGTCGATCGAGACGTCTTCCAGCACCTCGTTGAGCTTGGTGTACGTGAAGAACGCGCCGACCCGCCAGCGCGTGCCGAGCCGCTTTTCATAGCCGAGGATGTACTCGTCGGCCGACTGCGGCTTCAGCCCCTGCGCGACCGAGGCTTCGGCCGAGCGGGGCTCGCCGGTGCCGGTCACCGAGCAGTTGCGCACCCCATCGTCCGGGCAGGCCGCGGCGGTAGGATACAGCACCGCCGGCCCCAGGATCGGCACGCCGTTCGCCGCAAAGCCGTTGAACAGGTTGGTGCGGGTGAAGAACGTCTCGCCGCCGGTCTGGCGGATGTTTGTGTTCGACGGCACGGGCACGAACATCCGGCTGAAGCTGCCATAGACCTTGTCGGTCCGCTCGCCGAGCGGATCCAGGGTGAAGCCCAGTCGCGGCCCCCACTGGTTGCCGGACTTGTAGAAGGTTTCGCCGCGCGAATTGTTGTTGCTGAAGCGATCGTTGCGCAGGCCGAGGTTCAGCGTCAGGCGATCGGCGAACAGCGACCAGCTGTCCTGGATGTAATAAGCCTCGTTCCGGGAGGTGAAGCTGCCCTGCTGCCGGTAGGTGCCCTCCTGGACATAGGTCGTGCCGGGGGCGAGTCCGTAGATGTTGCCCGCACGCGCCGTCAGGAGCGTGTAGGAACGGCCGTCGCCGCCAGGCTGGTACTGGGATTGCGACAACAGATCTTCGTTGTCGTAGCCGAACTTGACGTGATGACTGCCCAGCAGCGCGAAGCGCAGGTCGACGTCGCCGCGATAGAACTTGCGGATGTCGCGGCTGCTGTCGATGAAGCCGCCGCCGACCACCAGCGTCCGGATGTTCTGCGGATCGCGCGCGTCCTGCACCCCGGCAATGTCGAGGCCCGACGCGTTGAAGTATTGCGTCTGCGAGATGTTCTCGTTGCGGCCATACGCCGCCGACGTCGTCAGCCAGTCTGTCCAGACGCCCGTGTAGCGCCCGACATAGTTGTTGCCGCCGAACCGGCTGGTCGACCGGCTGCTGAACGGACCATCGGTGTTGGTGATGTAATTGTAGCGCCGGCTGGCACTGGCCGTATCGCCGAACACGTTTGTGAACGACGTGCCCTTGGTGCTGAAATAGGTCCCCTCCAGCCGCTGTCCGTCGGTGATGACGAGATCGACCTTGGCCGCATAGAAGGGGGATCGCGTGGTGTAGTAGCTGCGCGACGTGCCGAGGTACTGGGCAGGGTCGTCCACCTGCGACTGGACTTGCGGGTTGCCCAGGAACTGCCGTCCGGCGGTGCGACTGGTATTGTCGCGCGCCTGGTACAGCCCGTAGAAGAACAGGTGATCCTTGATGATCGGGCCGGACAGCTGGAAGATCGTGCTGCGCGCCTCGCTCTTGCCGCCATCGTTGTCGGACCCGAATGTGTCGGGGCCATAGCTGCGCAGCTCGTCCGGGTTCCAGGTGAACAGGACGCCGCCGTGGAAGTCGTTCGATCCCGACTTGGTGGTGGCGCTCACGAAACCGCCGGTCGCGCGCCCGAACTCGGCCGCATATCCGCCGGTCTTGACCTCCAGCGTCTGGTAGAAGTCGTACGGGACCTCGACCGGAGCCAGCCCCTTGCGGAAATCGGTGATGTTGAGCCCGTTGAGGTAGAACGCGTTCTCCGACACCGCCGAGCCGTTGAACGACGACAGGTTGCCGAATGCGCCCGAGCCGGCCTGCGTGCCTGGCGCGAGCTGAATCAGCGCCTGGACGTTGCGCGCCACCGGTATGCGCGCGCTGATCTCCGCGACGTTGATGACTGCGCCCACCGTGGTGAGATCGAATTCGGATGACCGGGTGCGCTGCCCGCGCACGACGATGTCACCCGAACCGCCACTCGCCGCTTCCGGGCTGGAGCCGGCCGGGATCAGCCGGAACTGGTTGGCCGAGTTGTTCAACGCCAGCCGAACGCCGGATTCGGCATACACCTCGAATCCGTCCGCACTGACCGTGAAGGTGTAGCTGCCTTGGCGAAGCTCGGGGATCGAGAAGGCACCGCTCGCGCTGGTGCGGGCGGTGCGCGTGAAGCCCTGATCGTCCGAGCGAATGGTTACCGTCGCCCCCGCAATAGGCTTGCTGTCCGCGTCGACAACCGTTCCCGTCGCGGAAAAGCTGGAGAAGCTCTGCGCAGACGCAGGCGCGACCCACGCAAGCGAACCGGCGGCCCCGGCCGATGCGATCATCGCCGATGACAATAGCCCGTTCCGCATCATCCTCTTGAACGACCGACGCATAAAGCCCCCTTCCTACTCGGCTAAAATAATAGTATCCGATATACCTTATGTCTAAATCGATGATGTCGGCAAGGGGGCATTCGGCGCTCGTCGACATCAGTCGAGCCGATCCGATCAGGGGTGATGCGACGGGTAGTCCGCAAGCGGGACAAGATCGTCAGCCACGCTTCCAAGTCGCTGTCGCACGAAACGGCCGTGACGTGGCTATCCGGCGGTTCTCGGTATCCGGTATCCATATTGGGAAGAGAAAGGCGACGAGCATGGTTCAAGGACGCAGGATGCAGACGCTCGGGCGCGTGGTGACACTGGCCCTGACCTCATCCGTCCCATGCCTCGCGACCGCACAGCAGGTTTCGGTGGAGTGGGAGAACCCGGGCATATTCCGTCAGGCGGCGGAGCCGATGCATGCCACGTTCGACGGGTTCGAGACGCGTGCGGGTGCGTTGTCGCGCGACGTCCGGCGCTCGCGCTATCACCTGTCGCTCGATGGGGACTGGAAGCTCAGGCTGTCGCCGACGCCAGAGACGCGGCCGGTGGACTTCTACCAGCCCGACTACGACTTGTCCAAATGGGGCACGATGCGGGTGCCGGGGATCCTCCAGGCGGAGAAGCATGGCGGCCCGGTGTTCGTCGGCAGCGGCTATCCCTTTCCCCGCAACCAGCCATGGATCGACCACAAGCTGAACGAGGTCGCCTCCTACCGGCGCGACATCGTGGTGCCCGCGCATTTCGCCGGGCGCCGGATGCTGCTGACGGTCGGGGCGGCGGGGGCGGCCTATTACCTGTGGGTCAACGGCCGGCGGATCGGGTATTCGGAGGACTCAAAGCTTCCCGCCGAGTTCGACATCACCGCCGCCGCGCATCCGGGGCGCAACGTGGTCGCGATCGAACTCTACCGCTACGCCGATGGCAGCTACCTGGAGGACCAGGACTTCTGGCGCGTCAACGGCATCGAGCGCAGCGTCACCCTGTATGCCGCGCCGATGGCCCGGTTGCGCGATTTCGATGTCACCGCGGGGTTGCAGAACGACTGGCGCGACGGCCGTTTTGCGCTGGCCGCGACGACGCAAGGGGCCGGCGCGGGCATGCGGGTGCGTGCGACGATCCTCGACGGCAGGCGCTTGGTGCTGACCCGCGAAGCGGCGGTGGTGGGCGACACGGCACGCCTCGAGGGCGTCGTCCCGGCCGTGCGGGCGTGGAGCGCCGAGGACCCCGCGCTCTACACCCTGCTGATCGAGCTGGTCGGCGCCGACGGTCGCCTGATCGAGGCGACCAGCCGGCGCATTGGTTTCCGCACCGTCGAGATCGCGGGCGGCGAGATCCGCGTCAACGGCAGGCGCGTCATGATTCGGGGCGTCAACCGGCACGAGCACGATCCGCGCACCTTCCATGTGCTGTCCGAAGCGACGATGCGCCGCGACGTCGAACTGATGAAGCAGGCCAACGTCAACGCGGTACGCACCTCGCACTACCCCAACGATCCACGCTGGTACGATCTCGCCGACGAATACGGCCTCTACATCATGGACGAGGCCAATATCGAGAGCCACGGCTACCTGTCGCTGACGCAGGAGACGGGCGATCCGACGCTGAACCTGGGGCACAGGCCCGAATGGGCGGCCGCCCACCTCGACCGCGTCACCCGAATGGTGGAGCGCGACAAGAACCATCCGTCCGTCATCTTCTGGTCGCTGGGCAACGAAACCGGCGTGGGCCCGAATTTCGAGGCGGCGGCGAAATGGGTGCGACAGCGCGATCCCGGCCGCCTCATCAGCTTCCTGGGCTACAGCATGAGCGGCTGGGGCCACCCGACCAACGCCTATGTCGACACCTTCGGGCCGATGTACGACGATGTGGTCAAGATCGCCGATTACGCGACCCGGCCGGAATATACCCAGCCGATGGTGATGACCGAATATGCCCACGCCATGGGCAACAGCCTGGGCAACTTCCAGGAATATTGGGACACCTTCCGCGCCTACCCCAAGCTCCAGGGCGGCTTCGTATGGGACTGGGTGGACCAGACGGTGTTGCAGAAGGACGCGCAGGGCCGCGCGTTCTGGGCGCAGGGGCCGAACTTCGCCAACAAGGGCGGCGATGACAGCCCGGTCGGCGATGGCGTGGTCGGGGCCGACCGCGTACCCGATCCCGAATATCACGAACTGGCCAAGGTCCAGTCGCCGATCGCCTTTGTCGCGCAAGGGTCGGGCTATGCGGTGGTCAACCGCCACGACCATATCGACCTGTCGCGCTTCACGTTGGACTGGACGATGATGGAGGATGGCCAGGCGGTGGCCAGCGGCCGCGTCCCGACTCCCGCGGTCGCACCGGGGGAACGCGCGCTGCTCGCCTTCGTGCCTCCGCCCGCAAGGGACTCCGGCGCCGAGCGTATCCTAGTGCTGCGCGCGCGGGCCAAGGCGGGTGCGATCCCCGGCGTCGCGGCGGGCCATGTCGTCGGCTGGGAGCAGTTCGCGCTGTCCGCCGCGCGTCCGCTGGCGTCCTCGGCGGGTTCGGGGGCGGTGGTGCCGGTCGAGGCCGGCGACGTGCTGCGGCTGGCGGGGGGCGACGCGGTGCTGGAGATCGATCGCGCGACCGGCTTGGTGCGCCGCTACGCACGCGCAGGCGCCACGCTCCTGACCGGCGGATCGCCGCATTTCTGGCGTGCGCCGACCGACAACGACATCGGCGCGGGGGTGCCCAGGACGCATGCGGTGTGGAAGACCTTCAGCGAGGGCCGCCGCCTGGATGCGATCAGGGTGGAGAACGGCGCGATTGTCGTGCAACACGACATGGGTGCCGGCGCGGTGAAGATGGAAACGCGCTGGAGCATGGCGGCGGACGGCACGGTACGCGCCGACGTGGCGTTCACCCCCGTGCGGATCGACCTGCCCGATCCGCTGCGGGTCGGGCTGGCGTTCGCGACCGTCCCTGCGCTCGACGCGGTACGCTGGTATGGCCGCGGACCGCAGGAAACCTATGCCGACCGCAAGTCGGGCGGCCTCGTCGCCGTCTGGCAGGGCACGCTGGCCGAGCAGTACCACGATTACGCGCGCCCGCAGGAATCAGGCACCAAGCAGGACGTGCGCTGGCTGGAGCTGACCAGTGCCGCACGCGCGGGGTTCCGGGTCACCGGCGGGCAACCCCTGTCGATCAACGCGCTCGCCTTTCCCTATGCAGACCTTGCCCAGAAACCGCCGGGGGAGGCGCACAGCAGCGACATCCGTCCGCACGGCGACGGTACCCTGCTGGTCGACGCGGCGCAGGCCGGGGTCGGCGGCGATACGGGGTGGAGCCTCGATGGGCGTCCGCACATGCCCTATCGCATCCCGCTGAAGCCGCTCACCTATTCGTTCACCCTCGGAAAGGCGGGGTAGCGGGCCCGGCGCCTAGCGACCGCCGGGCGGCAGCTTCTCCTCCAGATAGCGGGTCATCAACGTGTACAGGTGCACGCTGGTCCCTGCCTTTTCATAGATGCCGTGCGACCGGTCGGGATAGGCCATCATCTGGAACGGCTTGTTCGCCGCGACTAATCGGTCGACCAGCTGCTCCAGATTCTGGTAATGGACGTTGTCGTCGCCGGTGCCGTGGACGAGCAGCAGGTTGCCCTTGAGGTTCCCGGCGAAATTGATCGGCGATCCGTTGCGATAGCCCGCCGCATTGTCGGTCGGCAGGCCCATGTAGCGTTCCTGATACACGGTGTCGTACAGCATCTGGTCCGTGACGGCCGCGACCGCGATCCCTGTCTTGTAGAGGTCGGGATAGCGGAACATCGCGTTCAGCGTCATCGCACCCCCGCCGCTCCAGCCCCAGATGCCGACCCGCGCCGGATCGAGATACGAACGGTCGGCCAGCAGCTTGCGCACGCCTGCCGCCAGGTCCGCCGATGCGAGGATGCCGATCTGGCCATGGATGCTCTTGCGCCATCCGCGCCCGCGCGGCGACGCGGTGCCGCGCGGGTCGATGCTCGCGACGACATAGCCGCGCTCTGCCAGCATCCGGTGCCACAGTCCCGTGCGTCCGCCCCAGCGATCCGCCACCGTCTGCCCCCAGGGCTCGCCATAGACCTGGAACAGGACGGGATAGCGTTTGGCGGGATCAAACCCCCTGGGCTTCATCACCCACGCGTCCAGCGTCACGCCGCCGCCGATGTCGAGCCGGGTGAACTCGGCCGGCGGCAATCCGCCTTGCGCAACCGCGGCGCGCATGGCCGGGTTGCCGGCCAGGACACGAACGGTGCGACCGGTGTCGAGGTCGAGGATCTCGCTGACGGGCGGGTCGTCGAACCGGGACACGCTGTGCCGGGCGTAATGGCCGCCAGGAGCGATGTCATATTCGTGGGTGCCCGGCTGACCGGCCGGGGTAACCCGTTCCACCCGCGGCTTGCCCGTCAACGAGGCGCGGTAGAGATAGCGCCGGGTAGGATCGTCCGGCGCGGCGGTGAACCACGCCCAGCCGATCTTCTCGTCCACCCGCAGCAGGTCGATCACGTCAAAGGCGCCCGGCGTGCGCAGCTCCAGCCGCCGCCCATCGCGCGAGGCGACGTACAGGTGCCGCCACCCGTCCCGCTCGCTGAGCCAGGTGAACCCGCGCCCGGCGCGCAGCCAGACGGGGTCGGGATTGGCCTCCACCCAGGCGGCATCGCGCTCGGTGAACAGCAGTCGCGTCGAACCGTCGGCGGGGTCGCCCGACATCACCTGATAGCTGTTCTGCCTCCGGTTGGCATATTGCAGGATCACCGCGTCGCCATCGCCCGCCCAGCTCATCTGGGGGACGTAGTTCTGGCGCGGATCGCCATCCAGCCGGAACCAGGTGGTCGCGCCGGTACCGACATCGATCGATCCCACCCGCACCGCCGAGTTGGTCGTGCCGACCTTGGGATATTGCAGCGGGATCGGACGGGAATATTGCCCGGCCGTGTTGGAGATCATGGTGAAGGTGCCGACGCCCGACGTATCGAACCGCCAGACGGCGATGCGGCGCGAATCCGGGCTCCACTTCCACGCCTTGCGCAGGCCGAACTCTTCTTCGTACACCCAGTCACCCAACCCGTTGACGATCACGTCGCTGCCATCGGCGGTCAGCCGGCGTGGGGGGCCGCCTGCGGCCGGTTCGACATACAGGTCGTTGCCGCGGACATAGGCGATGCTGCGCCCGTCGGGAGAGAAGTCCGCATACATCAGGCTCGCGGACGGCGCATCGCCACCGAGCTGGTGAAGCGCGCCGGTGTCGCGTTCCAGCACCCAATAGTCGCCCATCGCCCGTGTGCGGCGAAACGGCTGGCCGTTGGCCAGCACCAGCAGCCTTCGCCCGTCTGCGGAGAAGGCGAAACGCTCGACCGCGATCGGCTTGCCCGTCCGCTTCTCGATCAGTGCGCTGGCGGGAACGACCGTGGTGCGCGTGTTCGTGGCGACATCGTAGCGGACGATGTCGGTGCCGCCCGCCACCGCCTTCGACCGCTCGATCGCCAGAAAGGCCTTGCCATCCGGGGTCCATTCGCCGCCGTCCACCCGATCCTCCGGGATGGCGTCGTTTCCGAAGATCCGGTCGATCGAGAGGGCCGGCGCGCCCGGCGCGGCGATCGTCGCCTGCCGGGGCTGGGCGGATGCCCCACCGGCCGGGGCGATGGCTGCACAGGCCAGCAGGATCAGTCGCCGGATACCAATGATCGTCAAGGCTTCCCTCCCGCTCGCGTTCGGCATCTCCGGCGCGGCAATCTCACTCCGCCTCCACCCTCAACAACACGGCGCCGTGGGGCGGCACGGTGAAGGCGGCGTCAAGAGCAACCGCCTGTCCGCGCCACAGGTCCCGCAAAGCGGTGATGCGACGCAATCCGACCGTCTCCGGCCGAAGCGTCATCGCGGCAGCTTCGTCGCCGCGGTTGAACAGCGCCACTGCCATCGCCCCACCCGCCAGATCCTTGCGCCAGACCTCGCGGTCGCCGTCCCTCGACACCCGGCGCCCCTGCTGGCCCAGCGCGTCCTGATCGATCGCGATCACCTCGCGGTTCTCCAGCAGCGCCCTTGCCCCCGCAGAGGTCAGGCGCAGGTCGTGACCCATGACGAGCGGCGCGGCCTGCATCGCCCACAACGTCATGTGGGTGCGATACTCGTCATCGCTCATCCCGCCGTTGCCGATCTCCAGCATGTCGGGATCGTTCCATCCGCCCGGCCCGGCATGGGGGAACTTCGGATTGCGAACGAAGCCGATGTCCGACATCGTCCTGTAGTCGTCGGTGATGTCGCCGGTCGTGCGCCACAGGTGACCGCCCACCGACCGGCCCCAGCGCGCCACGTCGAACCGGCCATATTGGCACAGCGAATAGATGATCGGCCGGCCAGTCGCCTTCAGCGCCGCGCCCATCTCGTAATAGGTGCGCTTGACGGTATCGGCATCGTCGTAGAACCATTCGCCGGAACACAGGTCGTACTTGAGATAGTCGACGCCCCACCCGGCAAAGGTCTGCGCATCCTGCCGGACATGGCCATAGCTGCCCTCGTAGCCCGCACAGGTCTTCGGCCCCGGCGACGAGTAGATGCCGAGCTTCAGGCCCCTGGCGTGGACGTAGTCGGCCAGCGCCTTCATGTCCGGGAACTTGGCATTGGGGTGAAGCACGCCCTTCGCATCGCGCCGCCCCTGCCAGCCATCGTCGATGTTGACGTAGCGGTAGCCGGCATCGCGCAGCCCGGACGCGACCATCGCATCCGCCATGGCGCGGATCGTGCGGTCGTCGATCCGCTCGGCGAACCGGTTCCAGCTCGACCAGCCCATCGGCGGCGTCGCGGCCAGCCCGTCGGGCGGGACCGTGCCCAGCGCCGGCAGCGCGGGCGCGAAGCGGAAGGCGCGCGCCTCCGCCTGCGCCGCAGTGCCGCGCTGGCCGGTCTGGACGAGGTGACTGGACCAGAAGTCCCCTTTCAGCACGACGCCGCTCCGGATGAAGCGGGCGGTCCAGCGGCGGGTGGGACGATCGCGATCGTTGAGGTTGCGCAGGTCGAAGCTCAGCACGTTGCCGCGCCAGCTGGGATTCAGCATCCGCATCGGTCCGTACCACGCGGTGGTCACCGCGCCGCGGATCGCCTCGCCATCCGCCGCGACCTGCATCATGGTGACGCCCGGATAGGAGGGTGCCTTGTCGAACAGCCACACGCCCCGAGGCGCAGGCTGCGCCACGGCGGGCGCGGCGAACAGGACCGCAAGGCACAACGCCAGCAGGTACCTCATCGGCCTGTCCTCCCGATCACGGCGTTCAGGCCAGCGCGGCCGGCGTCGCCGCCAGGCCGCGGCGCCGGCCATAGGCGAAGTAGAAGACCAGCCCGGCCGCATTCCAGATCACGAACCGCACCAGCGTCGCCGTCGGCAGGCTGAACAGCAGGTAGATGCAGCCCAGGATCGCCAGCGTCCCGACCACGAACGGCGCAGGGCTGCGGAACAGCCGCGGCCTGTCGGGCGCGGTCCGCCGCAGCACCATCAGGCATGCGCCGACCGCCACGAACGCGAGCAGCGTTCCCGCATTGGCCAGTTCCGCGATCTCGTCCAGGCGAAAGACGCCCGCGACCGCCGCGATCGACAGCCCGGTCAGCAGCGTGATGAGCGTCGGCGCTCCGGTGCGCCTGCTCACCGTCGCCAGTCGCCGCGGCAGCAGGCCGTCGCGGGCCATCACGAAGAAGATGCGGCTCTGCCCGTACATCATCACCAGGATCACCGACGGCAGCGCGACCACCGCCGCCAGCGCGATCAGGTGTCCCGCCACGGGCTGGCCCAGCGTGCGCAGCACCAGGGCCAGCGGCTCGGGCGAATTGGCCAGCACGGTGAACGGCAGCGCACCGACCGCCGCGACCGCGACCGCCATGTAGATCAGCGTGCAGACCAGCATCGACCCGATGATCCCGATCTTCAGGTCGCGACCGGGGTTCTTGGCCTCCTCCGCCGAGGTGGCGACCGCGTCGAAACCGTAGAAGGCGAAGAACACGATGGCCGCCGCCGCCATCACCCCGCGCTTCTGCCCGCCGGTTTCGACCGATCCGAAGCCATAGGGCATGAACGGATGCAGGTTGCTCCCGTCGAAGGCGGGCAGCGCGAAGCAGACGAAGATCGCCAGCGCCACCAGCTTGATGACGACCAGCACGATGTTGAGCGTCGCGCTTTCGCGCGTGCCGCCGATCAGCAGGCCCATCACGCCCAGCGCGACCAGCACCGCGGGCAGGTTGACGATGCCGCCGCCATGCGGGCCGCTGAGCAGCGCCGCGGGCAGGTGTACGCCGGCCGACTGGATCCACCCGACCAGATACCCCGACCAACCCACCGCCACCGTCGAGCAGGCCAGCGAATATTCTAGAATCAGGCTCCACCCGACGACCCAGGCGACGCCTTCGCCGATCGCGGCATAGCTGAAGGTATAGGCGCTGCCCGCCGCCGGGATCATCGTTGCAAGTTCGGCATAGGCGAGCGCGGCGCAGGCGCATACCGCCCCGGCGATGGCAAAGGCCAGGATGACCGCGGGGCCCGCCCGCTCCGCGCCGACCCCGGTCAGCGTATAGATGCCGGTGCCGACGATCGCACCGACGCCCAGCGCGATCAGGTGCGGCCAGGACAGCGTCTTGGCCAGCGCCTGGCCGGAATCATGCCGGGTGACTGCGTCGAGTGACTTGCGCGGACCAAACATCTTTCCCCCTATTCTCTTGTGGGCCGGTCAGCCCGGCATGCCGAACTGCTCCCTGAGATCCTCCAGCGTCGCTTGGATGTGACGGCACAGCAGCGACCGGAGCTCCCCCGCGTCGCGCGCCAGAAAGGCGTCCAGCAACGCCCGATGCTCGCGATGGGCGCGCGTCTCGCGCCCCGCCGGCTCCAGGTGCGCCACGACATAGCGTTCGGCCAGGATCGACAATCGCTCGACCAACTGTGTCGTGAGCAGCCGTCCACCCGGACGAACCAGCGCGACGTGGAACAGCCGGTTGCTGACGGCCACTTCGGGCAGGTTGGTGCCGGCAGCCTGGTCCAGCGTCTCGAACGCCGCCACGGCGGCCGCGCGATCATTGTCGTCCGCGCGCATCGCCGCGTCGGCCGCCGCTTGTGGTTCGATCGCGAGCCGCAGGGCGTAGATTTCGTCCACCTGGTCGGCGGACATGGAGCGGACGAAATAGCCGCGATTGGCCTGGTTGGCGAGCAGGCCCTCCTGCTCCAGCCGCGCCAGCGCCTCGCGCAGCGGGATCTTGCTGACCCCCAATTCGGTCGCCAGCGCATCCTGCCGGATCGGCACGCCGCCGGGCAGATGGCCGCTGACGATCTGTTCCCGCACGATCTCGAACACCCGTTCGGACAGGGTGCGCACGACAAGGCTCATGGCCACGATCTCCAGCCTGAATGCGCGATCCCCCCACCATGGAGTAGCGTCGCGATCACGTTACCTGGAAACCCTTCCAGAACGCGTCCGCCCGATCAATCCAGATCGTGTTGAACCCCGTGGCGCTCGCCGACCCTTCGATCGACGGGACGATGGCGGGCCGACCGCCGATCGTCGTTTCCGCCTCGACCCGGCCCACGAAGCGGCTGCCGATATAGCTTTCGTGGACGAAACGGCCGCCGATCGACAGCGCGCCCTGGTCGGCCAGATGCGCCAGCCGCGCCGACGTACCGGTGCCGCACGGGCTGCGATCGATTGCCTTGTCGCCGTAGAAGACGGCGTTGCGGCCATCGGCACCATCCCCGCGGGGATGGTCGGCCCACAGGACGTGGCTGACGCCGCGGATGGTGGCATCGAGCGGATGGACCGGCTCGAACGCCGCGCACACCCGCTCGCGCACCAGCCGGCTCAGCCCGATCAGCGCCGTCGCGCCCAGGTCGTCCAGCCCGGTATAGGCGCCCTGCGGCTCGACGATCGCGTAATAGTTGCCGCCATAGGCGACATCCACCGTCATCGTGCCGAACCCGGGAACGTCGATCGCGATCCCGCGTGCGGCGACATAGGCAGGGACGTTGGTGATCCGGACCGCCGTCACCTTGTCGCCTTCGACCTGGTACGCGATGTTGATGACGCCGGCGGGCACCTCCACCCGCAACTGCCCCGGCGTCGCCGGCTGGATCAGCCCGTGCTCCAGCCCGAACGTGACCATGCCGATCGTCCCGTGCCCGCACATCGGCAGGCAACCGCTGGTTTCGATGAACAGGATGCCGATATCGGTATCGTCGCGGGTGGGTGGATACAGGAACCCGCCTGACATCATGTCGTGCCCGCGCGGCTCGAAGCACAGACCGGTGCGGATCCAGTCGAACCGGTCCAGGAAGTCCTGGCGCCGTTCCGACATCGACGCCCCCTTGAGCAGCGGCGCTCCGCCCGCGACCAGCCGCACGGGGTTGCCGGCGGTGTGGCCGTCGATGCAGAAGAAGGTGTGGCGCACGTCGGTCAGGCGACCTTTGCCGCGCCCAGCACCGGGCGTGTCGCCGCCGCCTTCTCCACCATGGCGATCACCTCGGCCCGGCGCTCGCCCTGCAAGGGCAGGCGCGGCGGCAGCACCCGTTCCGACCCGCGGCCCATCACCTGCTCGGCCAGCTTGATCGACTGCACGAGGTCGTGTTCGGCATCAAGGTGCAGGAGCGGCATGAACCAGCGATAGATCTCCATCGCCTTGGCATGATCGCCCCGCTCGAACGCCGCGACCAGTTCCACCGACTCGCGCGGAAAGGCGTTGGTCAGCCCCGACACCCAGCCCTGCGCACCGAGGTACAGCCCTTCCAGCGCGACGTCGTCCAGCCCGGCGAACAGCACGTAACGATCGCCGAATGCGTTCAGGACGTCGGTAAAGCGGCGCGTGTCCGGTGCCGATTCCTTTAACGCGACGATATTGGCCACGTCCACCAGGCCGCCCAACACCTCATTGTCGATCAGGGTGCGGTAGGCAGGCGGGTTGTTGTAGAGCATGATCGGCAGTGCCGTCCGCTCCGCCACGCCCCGGAAGTGCGCCACCAGCTCGTGCGCCTTGGGAACATAGACCATCGGCGGCAGCAGCATCAGCCCGTCCGCACCCGCGCGTTCCGCCGCCTGGGCATAACGCGCGGCACGGCGTGTGTCGTATTCGGACACGCCGGTGATGACCGGTACCCGCCCCGCCACCGCTTCCACGATCGCCGACAGCACCGTGACCTTCTCGTCACCATCCAACGAGTTGTTCTCGCCCACGGTGCCGAGCGCGATCACACCCGTTACGCCGTCTCCCACCAGATCGTCGACCACCCGCTGCGTGTTGGGCAGGTCGATCGCCAGGTCGTCGTGCAACTGGGTTGTTACCGCGGGGAACACACCCTTCCAACTGATTGCCATCGAGCCCTCGTGCTAGTCTCAAATATCGTATACAATATGGCTTGCTGCGGCGCAATGGAGGTGTTGTTGCAGAATATCGCGATCGTCGGCGGTGGCGTGGTCGGGCTATCAGTCGCGGTGACGCTGGCGCGTGCCGGTCATCCCATCACCCTGATCGACGACGACCCCGATCGCGGCGCGGCGTCGTGGGGCAATGCAGGGCATCTGGCCGTCGAACAGGTCGCGCCCCTCGCCTCGCCCGCGTCGATCCGGAGCGCGTGGCGACGGCGGTTCGCGGCGGGCGGTGCGCTGCACCTGCCGCTGGGCGCCACACGCCATTGGCTGCCCTTCGTGCCACGCTTCCTCGCAGCGAGCCGACCGGCGCGCTTCCGGGCGGGTTCGGCGGCACTGGCCGCGCTGCTGGGCGAGGCGATGCCGGCATGGCACCGGCTCGCCGACGCGCTCGGGCGGCCCGATCTGGTCCGGCAGGACGGCCATCTGGTCGTCTGGGAAAGCGCCCGCACCGCCGCAGCGGGCGAGGCGGCGTGGCGCGCGGCCGACACGGGCGCGGCCTCGCTCCGCACCGCCGATCCGGCCGATCTTGCCCGGATCGGCGCGCTGACCACCGTTCCCGTCGCCGGGGCTCTCCGCTTCGAGGGGAGCGGCCAGATTGCCGACCTGAACGCGCTCGCGGACGCGCTCGAAGCGACGTTGCGCGCGAATGGCGGTCGCATCGTTCGCGATCGCGCGGTGCTAACGCGCGCCGGCCGGGTTGCCGCGGTCGGTGGTCATGACGCCGATCTGGTGGTGGTCGCAGCCGGGGCCCGCAGCGCCCCCTTGCTGCGCCCCTTCGGCCACCGCGTGCCGATCGTCGCCGAGCGCGGCTATCACATTCGCGCCCAGGCCGATCGCTGGCCCGCGGACCTGCCGCCGGTCGTCTTCGAGGACCGGTCGACGATCGTCACCCGCTATGCCGACACGGTGCAGGCGGCGAGCTTCGTCGAGTTCGGCGGGGTCGACGACCCCCCGGATCCGCGCAAATGGGACAGGCTGGAACGGCATGTCGCCGACCTCGGCCTGCCGGTCTCACCCCCGTTCCGGCGCTGGATGGGGGCGCGGCCGACGCTGCCCGACTATCTTCCCGCGATCGGCCGCTCGGCCCATGCGGATAACCTATTCTATGCCTTCGGGCACCAGCATCTCGGGCTGACGCTGGCGGCGGTCACCGCCGAACGGATCGCGGCTCTGGTGGCGGGCGAAACGCGAGCGGCCACGCCGGACCCGTTCGACCTCGACCGTTTCGGAGGAACACGATGATCGGCAATTCGACGGCGGCGTCCGAGCTGGCCGAGCTGACGCCCTGGCCCGAACCCGCGCCGGCGATCGGCCGGGCGGAACGGGCAACGCGGCTTACCCGTGCTCAGGAGGCGCTGGCGCGGACCGGCGCACAGGCGCTGCTGGTCGGCGCAGGCCCCAGCCTGCGCTATTTCACCGGGGTGAGCTGGGCCGCGACCGAGCGCCTCGTCGCGCTGTTGCTGCCGGTGTCGGGGCGACCAACGATTATCTGCCCGGCGTTCGAGATAGGCTCGCTGACCGCCGAGCTCGCGATTGATGCCGACGTCGCGCTGTGGGAGGAGGACGAACCGCCGGTCGCGCTGGTCGAGCGCGCGGTCGCCGCCGATGCGACGCTGGCGGTCGATCCGCTGCTTCCCTTCGCGGTCGGCGAGCGGCTGCGCGCCCGCTTCGCGCTGATCGACGCCGCGCCGGTCATCGACGGCTTGCGGATGCGCAAGTCGGCCGCGGAGCTGGCGCTGCTTCACCAGGCCAAGGCGATGACGCTGGAGGTGCAGCGCCGGGCCGCGCGCATCCTGGCTCCCGGCATCCGCGCCAGCGAGGTGCGCCGCTTCATCGACGACGCCCATCGCGCGCTGGGGGCGGCGGGCTCGTTCTTCTGCGCGGTGCAGTTCGGCCGGGCGACCGCCTTTCCCCACGGGCTCCCCGGCGACCAGCGGTTGGAGGAAGATCAGCTAGTGCTGGTCGATACCGGTTGCACCGTCGACGGCTATCATTCGGACATCACCCGCACCTATGCCTTCGGGCGGGTGGACGATGCGATCCACGCCACCTGGTGCCTCGAGCACGAGGCGCAGGCCGCCGCCTTCGCCGCGGTGCGTCCGGGCGAGCCGTGCGAGCGCGTCGATGCCGCCGCGCGGGCCGTGCTGGAGCGCGCGGGCCTGGGTCCGGACTACCGGCTGCCCGGCCTGCCCCATCGTACCGGCCACGGCATCGGCCTCGCGATCCACGAGCCCGCCTATCTGGTGCGCGGCGACCGCACCCCGCTGATGCCCGGCATGTGCTTCTCGAACGAGCCGATGATCGTCGTTCCCGACCGCTACGGCGTGCGGCTGGAGGACCATTTCCATGTCACGGAGGACGGCGCGGAATGGTTCACCCCGCCCCAGCCCGCGATCGACCGCCCGGTCTGATCTGCCCTCCGTCCGATCTGTTACCGGTCTGAGCGCGCCTGGCGGTCGCAGGTCGGTGCCGGCGCGGTCGGGGCCGTGCGCGGGGCGGCCGCATCGGGGGCCAGCGCCTCCCATTCCTGCACGCCCACTGCGGCGACCGTGCCGTGCGCTGACGACGCCTCGAACACCGCCCGCAGGCACCGGGTCGTCACCGCCGGGAAGCGGACCGCCTGATAGGTGCCGGGCGCGGTGCCGTACCCG